>AUXO013000813.1_pt1 | contig 34067 bp, 30 predicted proteins | sample 768731 | NCBI WGS metagenome assembly AUXO01 (sample SAMN02715735, study PRJNA202380) | gut metagenome | biome: sheep rumen | host: Ovis aries | place: New Zealand: Palmerston North
TTTTATATTCTCTAAATATTTTGTATTTAACAGAATAGTGTCGTAGAAAACCAACATTTCCAATCGCCAATTTCCCACAAGTCTATTCTGTCAAATACATTTCTATAGTACTGTACATCAAATGGTGTCAGATTTTGTATAGCGTTAAATATCGAAAAGATTTAAATAGGAATTAATGAAATCTAGTAACTGAACAAAATGTGTCCAATCAATTTTTGAAAAATCACCATTTCCTTTTATAGCTAAATCACAGTAATCATTTTTACTTAATGAAACATTTGAAGAATCCGAGAGCAAAAGAGTTTTTTGCTCCCCTGATCCATCCAATATATAATGCTCTTCATGACGATGTCGATTATGAACTAAATATCGACAAATCTTTGTGCAATCGGTTGTTACACCATTTTCCCCAAACTCTTTTACACAATAAAGTTTAAAATTACCATCTTTAATAGATAAATCTTCATCTGTAAAATAGTGTTCGATAGAAAACTCTGTTCCTCCACTCCTAAATGAAGGTTTTGGAAGCAAAAGTCCATAGATCCTTTTCTCAAGAAATGTGTATGACAAAGATCCTTTAAACATCTTAACAACAGATTTGTTGTCCGAATCAAATAAAGCCAGTAGTCTAGGAGATGAATCGCCTAACTTTGAAAGGACATTTAAATAATCAATAAGTTGAGTGTCTCCCAGGGAATTCAAATCATCGTTTGCTCTTGTTAATACTTTACTGAAAGCATATGAATTTTTATCGACAGCGTTAAATACATATTTAGTATCAGTTATGCCTTCTGTTATAAACAATATTTTTGAATTGTTTTTTGTCAATTCTTCAATTTGCTTTTCCTGTTTGTCCAACCTTTCTTTTAATTCGTCAATGGAATCGTTGAAAGCGGCCTCAGCTTCTTCAAATTGACTAAAATCATATATACTATCAATTTTTTTGCTGTTGGTTAATGAATATATATCGCAGTCAGAAATAAACTCATCCTTAAAGCCTTTTATGAAGAATGGTGAATGAGTCGTCATGACAAATTGAATATAAGGAAACTCTCTAATTAATTTCGGAAGAGCGTTAATCTGTTGGCTAATATGTGTATTTAAATCAATTTCATCAATAAGGCAAATTCCATCAACAATCTCTTTCGTGTTCCCCAGATGCCTGCTCTCATCAAAATCTTTAATTATAGAAAGAAAAATAGATAACATCATCATCTCACCTGACGAAAGCATCGATATATCGTTTATCTTTCCGTTTTTAGTCATGATTGGTATGCTGGTGGAAAACCTCGAAATTGCTCCCACATACGCTTCAGTATCATTAAGAACTATTTTTAAAATCTTATTAATCTTTTCTTGTATGGCACTTCCAATTTTTAAAAATCTTATCCTATTATCAGGCAAATAAGTTCCGACTTCATTCCGTTCCAAAAAGACTCTATATAACCACTCTTTTATATTTTCGGAAATATTATATTTTATAAAATTATTGCTGCTAGTATTAATATTGTGTTCAAAATTTTGCGTATTAATTTTGTTATAATTGTTTAAGTTATACCAACTTGGTAAATAAAATCTATCAATAGGAAAATAACTTATAGAAGAATTTATAAAACCGTCAGCTTTAATCGTACTAGAAGTATTCTTATAATAACCACCATTTTCATTGTTTTGAAAATATTTAATAAAAATATCGTTATTATTCTCTTTTAATAGTTCTACATTTTTAACCATGATATCAACCGATGATGATTTTTCATTGTTATTTTCTAAAGTTATTTCAATAAACGAAAAATTCTCGCCGTTTTTAATATAAGATTTTTTGCCAACCTTATAATATGATCGATCATTCACTTCAATAATTCCACCAGGGAAAGCATTTCTCTTCACCTCAACAAGTGCATCAACTAAATTAGTCAATAGCAACGATTTCCCACTACCATTTTTCCCAATAAAAACAATTGGTTTTGGTTTACCATCGGCATTGAATCCAAATGTTATATCAGCATCAGTTAGCGGGCCATAATTTTTTATTTTTAATGATTTGAAATACATAATTTTTCTCCCAGATTTTCATAAAGATAAAATAATAATTACAAATTTAAAATAGATTTAGTGAATATATCATTTATCACTACATAATGTTACACCATTGGCTTTTTAAATTTAATAGATGTTTTTGAGTTGTGATAAATAATAAAAAGATATTGCTCTCTTAATAGATAAGTGTTCCAAATAGTATAAAAAGTGGAGTAGTTAAATCTAAAACTACTAATTTTCTGTTTGTTTTGATGTGTCTTTTATGGTTGAACTGGTTCTGGTTGAGATGCATTTCTCAATATATGCATCTAGGATTTTTCGTTTTTCATTAGAACTTAAATCAGTCCTCTTAATTAACTCCTCTTTAAAATTTTTATAAATAACAGATTCAAACACAGATTCAATCACAACTTTGTCTATATATTTTTCAGAGAACTTATTCTCATTTAAAACCATTTTCCTACTTTTAAAATAACCAATAATTATGTTAAGAAATACTTGAATAAAAGTATTTGTGGTAAGAACTAAAGACAGCGCATAAAAATAAGAAACGACATTCTTAAGTGATTCGGTTTTCTGAAGAAACACCGAACCAGTAAATAGAGTTAAGCACAAAGCATTTAACATTAAATAAATGACCATTAAAGTGGTTTCAAACATATCATTATTAAAATCTCTAATCTCTAACGCTTGTCTATATCGTTCATCGCCAAACTTAGAATCAAGATCAGCATTCAGAATGCTTATGGTCTGTTCTCTTCTTTTTTCAAGTTTGAACAAAAAGATCGCAGCACTTACTCCAAAAATAGCCCATTCAATGCCTAGCAAATCTTCACTCTTCCCCAAATCAATATTTTTAATCGAATTATAAGATGTTACAAACAACGCAATCAAAATCGTAAACGACAAGAAAGAAACAAAGTTTTTACTGATAAATTTTGCGAACTTCCCTTCTTTGAAAGTTGATATGAAAAAAATAATATTAATCACTAACGAAACAAAAATCGTGACAAAAGTTACCCATAAAAAACTACAAAGAGAATATTCGATTCCTCTAGAGTCTAATATCATTTGATAGATTGCATATGAAAAGGACAAAAATAAAATACTTATCAAAAACCAAGAAAAGACAAAACATAATACAAGAATTAATTTATCTTTAGTTTTCATAATTGTACCCTCACAATTCTATATACAATAACTCATAAACACTTCAAATATAATACTATTAACTTTACTACAAAATACAATAAAAAGGATTTTCATAATGAAACCAAAAGAGATCCGGACATATTCAGAATCTTTCTATTTTTTTAAATCTATATGATGCATCTATTTTATTTAAGTTAAGATAACTATTTAGCGTTACTATATTTCTATTTGCTTTAGATGAACTATCTTAAAATTTAGAACAACTTAAAAATTAAATAATAAATTCTCGCAAATTCTATTGTTTGATTAATAAAAAATAAATTTATAAAACTTTGTTATTAATATATCCTTCAGTTCCGTTTTCTTTGTGTCTATCATTTTTAATTAATAAATACTGCGCTATAAAATAAAACATTAAAATTAGCAAAAAATTGATCCCTGATAAATACTCAAAAGTGCCTTTTTCTCTTTAATCTAATTATTAAATAAAATACTCACGTTTTAAAACTTTTATATTGCACTTTTCTTTTCTTACGTTTTGAGTTTTAACAATGTTCCTTGCTTCTAATAGTTTGTAAAAATCGTTTGTTCTAACTACCGAAATTTTTGCTGTTATAGTTTTATCGGTAAAACTTAACTTAGCATATAATTCTTTATCGATAATTTTAATAATTTTCACTAAATCTGCATCCTTAATCACAGTTTTAAATTTTTCTAAAATTAACAATTTTTCATCCTTGCCTTCAATCAAAGGAATAAAATTAATGAAGAAGTCTTTGTTTGTGAATGATCCTAAAGTATCAGGATTTAAAACGATTCCTTTTATAATATCAACGTCATCTTTTTTTAGTAAAGCGACAAAGTCAGGAAGATAGCTATTTATAACAATACATTTTGCACTTTCACTAACATCTTTAGACTCAATAAGTTCGATATACAAATCTTTTTCCTTGAATAGGGAATTAACTTTTTGAGCTAATTCAGGATTAACTTCAAGGCATGCTGCAATAGACAGTACCTTTCCATCACATTTTTGCAAGACACTTTCTGTAATATCTGCATGCTCGCTTCTAATTAAAATGCTTCTTTTCAAATCATCATTGATCAAAATAGGATCGATGTTAACTTTCAGGAATTTACACATTTTTTCAGCGATTTCGTTAGTTATTTTCTCAAGATTATAGAATTTCAAAAAGAAGTTTGAATCGTTAATATTTGATGCAAATGAATCAATGTTTTTGATTATAAACTCTTCTATTAACTCGCTTGGAATTTCTGGTTTTTTATTAAGTTTTTCTAAAAAAGACCAATCTGCTTTAAGAACATTATTTGAAAGCAACATTGTACATTCTGGAATCCCAAAACTATCATCATAATCGATTTTATTATCAATTAATGACAAGTAATTTCCTTTTGTTTCGTTATCTAGATTTTCATCTAAAACAACTGATTTAACTATTTCATCGGAATCTTTAAATCCCTTACCAATATCAAACAATGCTTTTATAGTGGCTTTGAGATTGATTTTGAAGAAATCAGAAACAGAATCTGGCTTTGTTGTTACTAAATCATTTAAAGTAACAACTTCTTTTTTATAAAAACATGATGTTAAGATTTCCAAATTATGCTTATTAATTTCTAATTTTGAGTTTTCGAACAAATACCCTAAAAGCTTGTTCATCTCTACATTATTGACCCTTCTACAATCATCGATATTTTTAACCAGTTCAACATGAGCTGCATTTAAAAACTCAAGGAAATCTTCTTTCTTTTTGAAATGCGGTAAATATCTTTCAATTAAATTATAATCATTTTCAAGAAATCCTTTGATTGATTCGTTTTTGTTGAAATAAGAAAGAAGGGCATATTTATCATTAGCATCGATAAGTGCAATTGTTAAATAAACAAGGCTCATATCATCTATATCATTGAAGGATTTAAGGTCGCTGAATAAAGAAATATATCCTTGCTTTTTAAGAAGTTTTAACAGGACATTAGTTTGACTACCATGAATAAAATAATTTGAAAGAAACTCAACACATTCCGTTGTTCCACTGGAAACATACTCTATAAAAGAATTAATCTTTTCCTCGCTCTTTTCAGACACTAAAAGCGCATCAATTAATGAACAATTTAAAACAGAATGACTAGCAAAACGGGCTTTAGAAATCTTTAATAAAAGAGCAGAGGGATTTTGAACATTCTTTTCAAAGTTTGTCTTTTCATTTCTTAAAACAGATTCGTAAAATTCATTATCGAGAGCGGTATCGGGACGACCTGTATATTTAAAATATGTTTCGTCAATGTAACCGTTAGTTAATACAAATTTAATAAATTTACCATTATTCTCGATATTAAATAACAATTCATCAAAAGAATGGTCTTGTATGATTTTTTGCAAAGATATGTTTCTTAAACTTTCAAGTTCAAATTTTTTATCGCTTAAAAGTTTTTTATAATACGAGGCGTTTTTCTCAAGAAGATCTTGTTGTAATTCAAAAGGGGTTTTGCCATCTAAATACGGCCTAAATTCCTCACTAGAGAGATTTTTGTATCCAGTTTGAGAAGAAAAATACGCGGTAGAAACTGTTACCTTTAAATAATAACCAATGTCATCTTTGCGATAAGATGAACAAGAAATGTTCTCTAAATATGAATGAGGGATACCATACGAATTTTTCCCGTTAACCGATAAGATTCCGTTAATTCTTTCATTCATTTTCTTATATTCTTCTTTAAAAGAATTCGTATCGCCTAATTGCCCAAGCTTAACTTCTAAATCATTAATATCTTTTTCATAACTTTGATATAGTGACTCAATAGATTTGTACTTATGTGTTTCAAAAATATCAAACAGTTTGCCTTTATGAATTTGTAACAAACTAAAATCATTAAAACAAAGATTTTTATAAATCATCATAGCAAATAGCTTCACATTACATTCCTTCTTTATCGGAAGGTGAGATTTATAAAAGAAATAGTCATTAATGATATTGTGGAGCACACGAATATCGGAAACATAATTTGTAAGTTCCAGCAATTCATCTTCATTGATTGCATATTCAGTGTTTCCATTAATTGCCTCTGTAACAACAGTGTGACCAATATCAGGATTGTAAACTGGAACAATCGAGATTAAAAAATCAAAAAACTTTGCCCTATCTTCTATAGTTTTGAACACCTCTTCTTTAACACAGTAAATAAAAACAACCTTATTTTTAATAGCTCCACTATCGTTGATTAACTTATTAATCTCGCGCAATTTCAAGAAAATATCTATACACTTAAAACGATCAATATCTTCAAAAATAAAATAATGGACACCGCTTTCTTGACAATAAGTAATTATTTCATCAATGTACGTATTTAATATTGATTCCCGGTTAGAGTCACCAAACTCCAATTCAACATCCTTTAAAGAAATTCTCGAGAATTTAGATGTATTTAAAAACCAAAAAATGGTTACTGATATAAAAATAACTGGAAGAATACAAAAGACCACTTTCAGAAATTCGGAATTGCTAAACAAAATTTCTTCAAATGTTAAAAAAGCGATAAGCAATGATGCTAGCGACAATGCTATAAACAAAGAAAATATAATGTTTCTTTTAAACCTTCTCTGGTTGTTTTCTAATCTACTTTTTGTGCGCAAACAAGACTTGTTCCTATAAATTATTTGTTCCAATATGCTCTTTTCGATTCTATTTTGATAAACGTTGCTATGAATGTCATTCGCTGTATTAGTTTCTTCGCCAGCGTTTTCACTATTATTAAAATAACTTTGTCCTGGATTTCCATCATCTAAGCCACTACTTTGTTTGCTTTCAGTTCCAACTCTGTTACCACTGTTCTCATTACTTCTTGTAATGTTTATGCTTTCAGGAAATGATGCTAATGAAATTATATTTGTAGAATTCTTAATATCTTTATTTTCATGAAGAAAAGACTGAATCAAACTACTTTTCCCAGAACCATATGGTGAAACTACTCCGATATTAAAAATATCAGGTTTACTAATTGCTTCTTTTAAAACTTCAATATATAGTGAATAATTCTTAGGCTCGGACACAGGAGAATTATATTGAAATACAATTTTACCCTTCTCAGGTTTATTAATTGAGTTTTCTGCTTCTATACTATGTTTTGCTTTACTTTTCTTGTTCATAATGTCTTATTGTAAATTATAAGTATATAAACAACAATTAATAAACTGAAAAAATATATTACTTAATGATTAAAGTGATTTTTTACTACAAAAATTTTATTCTACTTAATTTTATAAAGAGTCGTGAAGTGTATGTAAATATCTAAACCAAAAGAAATATGATTAAAGTCCTACATCGCTTCTTAATACAACTAAAATATCTATGAAAAAAGGGTAGACTTTTAATCTATCTGGTAATTAAATAAGTGATTAATCTTTTACAACAAATTAAATATTGTTGTCTCTTCCATCTAAATTTGGAATACAATTCTTTCTCTATATTTAAAGTCATTATCTCTAATGGCTTAATCTATATCTCCAGCCATAATTAAGAAGCGGTATAATCATTATCACCAATAACTTTACCGCTTCTAATAACGGCGCCTATTCCTTTTAATATATTTATTTCTTTTAATGTTTTAATCTTCTTAAAAAGCCACGTAATAATTTGTGAAGATGATTATAAGCAAATAAGAATGGTTCCTGTAATGCTATACTAAATCTTAGAGGAGACATCATATTATTCCCAAAAATTGTAAAACCTTTTAATACTAAATTACATCAAATATCCAAGACCATTATTATAAAGAAATAATCCTTATTAGTAATTACCTTTTCCAGCTAACATTTCCACTTATTACTTTAGCAGGATTTCCAGCAACAACACAGTTTTCAGGCACGTCCTTTGTCACAACCGCTCCAGCCCCAATAATTGCTCCATCTCCTATTGTTACACCTTTTAATATAATAGCATTTGTGCCGACCCAAACATGGTTACCAATGACAATAGGAGCATGATTTTCTTTACCAACTATTTCATGAATATCCGAATCTCTTATGATGCAATTATTACTAAAAATAGTGTCATTTCCTATAGTTACTGAGTCGGAACAATAAAATTCACAATTTGATCCAAAAGAAACATTGTTTCCAATAAAAACTTTTCCATTGTTAATTACAAAAGACGACCCGGATCTCATATAACAATTAGTTCCGGCAAAAAGTCCACCAGATTTTATCTCAAGATATCCGTATCTAGTCTTTGAAAAGAAATATTTGGAACCCCAATCAATGTTAAAAACAAAATATTTACAATCAATTTTCGCCTTCTTTGAAAGTGATTTGAAACAATGTCCACAAACTAAAATGCCACGATTTTTACGACGGTTTATTTTTTTAAAAAATCTCTCAATAATCATAGTTGTTTATTATCTTATCTTTCAAAAGATTTTGACATATTCGCACTCATCTGATTTTTTAATCTATTTTTACCAATTTTACAAATTGATTTGTTGTATATAGTATCCATTTTTGTTCTGGAGTCGTTAATCTTTCATATGCGTCTTCAAAAAACATATCATCTAATTTTTTATCATAGAGATTTGCCCAATATTCAGTTGGGCGCGGAAAAGCTTTTTTAATTCCGTTAAATTCAAACCCGGTCCTTTTTTTAAATAATTGCCTTAGTATTATTTTTTCCTTACCATTAACGATTCCGACTCTATCTAATTCAAAATCTCTAATGCATGACTCAAATGGAGCTAAAAGTTTTATTTCGGCTAATTCACACGGATTTGCAAAATATGTAACAGTATATTCAGATTCAATATCATCCAAAAAACCAAACAAATTGAAATATGGGGTGCCATAATACATTTCAAAAAATTCTAACGAATCAACAGGATTCTTCATCACTATTTTTGGTTCTATATATGTAAAACGATTAACAAACTCTTCATTCGTCCAGTCTCTAGACATTAAATTAAATGTTCCGCCAAAAACACCATCAGCACCCATGCCAGTAATTAAATTCTCTAAATCATATTTTTTTGCTTCCAAACACATTTTGTAAATACCTATTTCAATTGAAGATAAAGGTTGCCCTTTATTTATCATAAGTTCATCTTGAAATCTTAAAACATCCTCAAATGTTACATCGACTACTACCAAATTGAGCCCAAATTTGTTTGCAAAAAAACGAGCCCTTTCAACTTCGTCTTTGCTTTGCATTTCTGGGTATGCAATAGTAAAAGCATAGCTGTCTTTCGGCATATATGATGCAAGCAAAGAAGAATCAATACCCCCCGAAAGCATTATTCCTGTCTTGCTAAAGTCAATATTTTTAAAATAACTGGTTAAATATATATCAAGGTCATTCTGATTAGAAATCTTGATTGAACTTTTTCCGATAGCAAAATGCTTTTTCTTAGAGAACAGAGTAACACCATGAGGAAGGCTTCTATATCTTAAGAAGCAACCTACGCATTTAGTGAGTGGATCATTCATACAGCGGCCATCTAAATGAATTTTGTTTCATTCACTTTCTTACTGCAGCAAGCGCCTCACTAATCTTTGTTGAAGACACTCCTTTGGTATAAGGAAAATAAATAATTTTTATGCCCTCTTTTGCAGCTTCTTCTTCGTAATGTTTCCATTTGTCTGTGCCGTACCAATCATCACCAACAAAAAGCAATGTAGCACCTATTTTTTTGCACATTTTAATTTTATCCATATCTTCTTGAGGCACAACCGCATCGACATATTTAATACATCGAACAATTTCTGATCGATCTGAAAAAGGTATAACAGCATGTTTCCCTTTATATGCAACTAAACTATCAACCGTAACTCCGACAACAAGATAGTCACATAGACCTTTACAATTTTTCAACAAATTTAAATGGCCTATGTGAAATAAATCAAACACTCCAGCAGTGTATCCAATAATTTTCTTTTTCATATTTATTCCTTTCATTTAACGCCTTTATATTTTTTTAGACCGTTTAATGCCCATCTTAGCACATAAAACCATGATCTAACAAAGTTAATATGCTGTGTATTATGATAAACGAAAAATATATGTTTTATAAGAGAGAATTTATTTCTTGAACGCGAGTTACCTAAAATACGATAGCTAGCGAGAATTTTATGATTTCCTCTTGCTGTGTATCCCTTTTTTAAAATATTTAACCAAAAAGGGTAGTCTTCCGCTTTATGCATATTCTCCGGAAAAAATACTTCGCCGATTACTTGCTTATCATACATTGTGGTAAGACAAGATAATGCACAGCTTTTTAAAAGTGACTTATAATCAACAATCTCCGGAACAAAAAAGTCAGTTATTGAGTTATTTGCCATTCTCCTGTATCCGGAAGAAATAATAGGACCATTTTTCTTAATAAAACAAACTTGTTCTTCAAGATAATTTGGATCCAACAAATCATCTGAATCAAGAAAAGTAATATATCGCCCACTAGCAGCCTTTAATCCGAAATTTCTAGCTCCGCCAGTTCCTTTGTTTGATTCCAATTTAAAAAGTTTGATTCTTGTTTCTTTTTTTGCCAATTCCAAGACATATTTATACGAACCGTCGTTAGAACAATCGTCAACGATTATCCATTCAAAATCTGTATAAGTTTGATTCACAACCGAGTTAAAAGTCTCATCAAAAAAACTTTTAGCATTGTATAAAGGTGTAATAATCGACACTTTTTCCATGTTCAAATTATAACGAATTAATAATATTTTTAAAACTTATTTTAAATATGTTTTATATGGTTTTGATAAATCTATTAAATAAAACTCATGACCAGAGTTACGCTTTTCTTTCGGGGGAAGTTTATGCCAGTCACCATAATGTTGAGTCAAATATGTATCTGCATCAATCGGAATTCTAAATTTCAATGACTCGAATTTCACCTCTCTATAAGATGAAAAAGGTGCTGTAGTAAAGTTATGTTCTAGACGAGACCCCCAATTCCACCAAAAGTAATTTGATAAATAAAAATCATACTTTTTTGTCAAAGAAATTGATTTATTAAGGGCATATTTTTTCTTTGGAAATAGAATAATGCTAAGTGTTTTTTCAAATAAATCAATTAAAGATTTCCTATAGCCAATATCTAAAAATCTTCTTCTTATAATTTGTCTATCAATCTTCTCATCCTTTTTTCTCTTGTTCATATCATCAGGAAGACCATCCATTGGGAATATATCAATCCAGACTCCGTGATTAATTTTTATGTGTTTTAATTCGTTCTCAATTGCAGTAGTATTTGAATCTCTTATCTTCATAAATGGATATAAATAATGTTTATCGGTCTTATGGGTTTGAACAAATAGATGGTTTGGTAAATATTTTTGCGCCTCGCGTTCAAATATTTCATAATCTTTTCGAGGCATTCCAAAATCCATATCATCATCCCAAGGGATGAAACCGTCATGTCTAACTGCACCTAAACATGTTCCACCAATTGCAAAATAATTAAGACCTAATTTCTCACAAACAGCTATATAATGCTCGGCAATCTCTAATAATTTTTTTTGAATATCATTCATTTGTTTTATTTCTTATTATTTAAAAATTTCACATAATCCCATTTTCTAGCCCAGAGATCTATTCCAAAAAAATTCTTCTTAAACTCATCTTTGTTATCCTTTAAATTAATGTATTGATAATGAGGAAGTTTCTTTTTGTTCTTATCAAAGGTAATTACAATAACATTTCTATAAACTTTTAAAAGCTTGTCTATAACGTCTTTAGATATCACATCAATATGGTCTAATTCACGAATAATTGCATATAAATTATGACTATTCACTCTATCCTTTCTACGATTCCATTCTTTCAACGCTTCCTCTTCGCTTGCTGCATGGTTAAAAAATATTTCAATGTCACCAAGCTCTCCAATCGGAAATTCTTTTTCGTTCTTTTTAAAAATAAGCGGTTTTTTCAAGTAAAAATCATAATTATCAATAAACTTTAAAAAGTTTTGAGTTGTCATATAACAATTAATGGTAGGCGACAAAAACTCTTTGCCTAACGAGTGATAAACACATCCACCAATACAATTGTTGCAAAAAATAGTAAAATCCTTATTTTTTAGTCGAAGTCGCTTAAAGAAATTAAATAAAAAGTAACCACACTTTTTCAGTAAGTAAATGAATTTGTGAAAGATTTTTTTCATTCCTTTACTCTCGCTAATCTTCTATATCTATGGAAAAACTTTAATTGTGAAAAACGGCGATTGCGTAATAGCCAAAAATAGTATTTAAATACCTTTCTTTTCATCCAAGGTTTTTCCTTACCAATAAAATGAATTATATATAAGTCTTTGCATTTACAATGATTTACTTTTACAACTCTATACATATCTAGAAAAAAGCAGTTATAAACTTCACTTAAATGCAGTCTCTCCTCTCTTTGCCAATCTTTTTTATATTCAATAAAGATATCCTGATCGCCTGCAAATAGATTTTGCTGATTTCTTTTAGTTATAACATTAGGAATTGATTCAACTAAGATGTTGAATAAAGCAACATTTGGTTCTATTACAAGTAAACCTGAGTTTAGATTATTATATTCGTTATGTGTAGCTTTTCCTGCCACAACAGCAGAAAACGAATCACATTTAAACAAATGATCTATATTTCTATTAACGAGCATATCTGCATCAATTAAAATAACTTTATCGAATTCAACAAGCGATACAGCCTGTAATTTAAAAAAAGTAAAATCCCAAAAATGGTTCTTATCATTCGTTGCAATTATATTAGGCTTAATTATTACTGAACAAAAATCGCCCAAAACAGCATTCCTATTCAATAATTCGAGTAATGAATCAGAGTTATCCTCGGGGATAAGTATGAAAAGATTGTATTGAGACTTAACTCTTCTTAAAGATTTTTTCAAAGCAACAATGCCAGGTAAATAGCTCTCGTTTGTTAATGCCACAATGTATCCATACTTATTTTCCATTGCTAAACAACTCCTTTTCAATAAAAGACGACAGCAACTTTGGTGTAAACTCTTCTTTCCTCTTAAATGAATTTCTACGCAAGGATTCAATAATGTCTTGATTTTCAAATATGTACTTTAAGACACCCTTTAATGCTTCACTATCTCCTTGTTGATAAAAGATTGTCTCATTTGTTGTTAAAATCTCTTTTGACCTTGCAAATGTCGAGGAAACTGTTGGAACTCCAGCAATAAAAAAATCTATAATGCTTCCAGGAAATCCTTCACCGTATAGAGTCGGGAAAACATGAAAATCATACTCTTGTAGTTTTTTATAATCATCAGCTACTTTTAGTGATAATCTTCCGCAATAGTGAATCCAATTAAATAAATTGCAATATTTTAGAATTAAATCTCTATCTTTTTTGTCCATAAACATTCCATATACATCCAACTCAAACTCCACTTTTTCAGAATTAATATCAATAAGAGATTCAATCAACTGATAGATGCCCTTTTTTTCTTCTATTCTTGAAAAATACACCAATTTTAAAACCGGCTTAGGATAGCACATTTTTTTATATACTAAGTCAACTGCCGGCTTGAAATTAGGCAACACCTTAACATTTTTAAATCCAATTGTTTCTAATTGCGATTTCAAAGAATCTGTTTCGACAGTGACAAATTTATCAAACACGAATAACTTTTTTATATCGTTGTTATTTTTTACTAAATCAAACAAAAAAGGACCGATTTGAAAATAAATAACCTTTTCCATATCGAAATGAAACATATAGAGAATCTTATGAAGCGTTTTTGCACCGCCCCTATCTTTTGAAATTACTATATAATCAAACTTAGACTTATGAAACAGGATTGACACTACGAACTTAAATACACCTACAAGTTTATTCTTCGATAAATTAATCGCTCTAACATCGAAATAATTCTTTAAAACATCATAGGTTAAAGTGGTTTTTATTCTCTCACCGTCATAATGATCTTTTTTTGTATTTAATGAACCTATAAACAATATTCTTTTCATATTAGAACAAGCTTTGTCTCTTAATTGATTTTATAAAAGTAATCCATTCATTTGCAATTAAAGATAAATTAAATAATGATGCCTTTTCCCTATTAGATAGCGCATTAACGGCACATTCTTTTGTTATAATTTTCTCAAACTTTTGCACAAAATCTCCAATATCTCCAAGACCAACAAGTTGTATATCAAATCCTCTATTTTTTAATTCTTGAGGTACACCAATAGGGCAATTTGTTGATATACAAGGGATCCCGGAACACAATGCCTCTAGCAATGCATTAGGCATACCCTCGTATTCACTAGATAAAACAAAACAAGAAGCATTTATTGAGTCCTGAATCCAATTAGGATTAACACCCAAAAATTCAATATTTGCCAATTCTAAACTTTCACAATATTTTTTTAAATTTAATTCTAATTCACCAGTCCCATATATTTTTAGTTTATAACCAGAATGCTTTTTGTTAAAAATTGAGAATGAATCAAACAAAAACTTATAATTTTTTTGTTCGTTCAGTCGGCCAACAGCGACTACCATCTTTTCTTTTTTGGTAGAAGGAACCAATTTATTATCAATACTAACAGGATTCATTATTACAGTAGATTTTTTATTAATCTCTTCACAATAATAATCTTTAGCACTGTTTGTCTGGAAAACACATCCGTCAGCATACAAAAAAGACTGATTCTTAAAAAACTTTAGCAACTTGTTTTTAGGGTCGCGATATGGGTCGTTCCTTTCAGACACAATATGTGGAATTTTTAGAAGTTTGCACGCAAACCAACTATAAACATTAACGTGAGGCAAAAAAGAAATTACAACATCGGGTTTAATATTTTTTATGCAGGTTATGAGTTTTATAAACTTATAAAATGGGCGAATAACGCCTTTCTTATTAGTCTGCAATGAGTGCATTTCAATTCTTTTATCAATGTTGTAAAAGCACTTAGTATCATTTGATGTAGTTATAATTGACACTCTTAAGCCAAAATGACAAAACTGATTTGACAGGTTACTTATCACTCTTTCAGCACCACCAGCATTCATTGAATCACAAACAATTGTCACTTTTCTTAAGGACGTAACACATTGTTGATTTTCAATATTTTTATGTCCATCGAAAAATGTAACATAATGCAATGTTGCAAGAAGTAAATAATAAATTTTGCTACTGTAAAAAACATTTGAAATACCAAAGATGATAAAAAATATAATTAAAGAATAAATAACTTGTTTTTTTCTCATTTTATAAACGTATGAATAAACCAGTGGCAAAAAGAGAGGAATATAAAACAATAAAAATCCAAACAATCCAAAATCACAAAGTGTTTCAGCATAATTGGAATGTGCGTACGTACCAACTCCAGAATACTTTAAGAAACCTCCGCAACCATAGCCTAATATCGCATTCTTGCTTCCAAGAAAGAAACCATAATCCATAAACACAAATCTTTGTGTTGTTGAAGTATCAGGTCTAGCTGTCGTGCCAAAAAGCGTTTCAAAGGCTGATATAAATCGGTCTCTTACTGTACCCATAAATGGTAGATATAAAACTCCAATAAACCCACCAATTACCACAATGGAAGAAATAAGAAAAATCCATTTATGTTTTCTAAACAGGAAGAAACAATACACGTAGGAAACAATAAGAATTAATAAATAAAAGGTCCTACTACCAGTTGTCACGCCAACAATTAAGCAAGATAAGCATGATATTAAATATAGAAAGCGAAATTTGTATTTACTAAATAAAACCAAGTATAAAGAAATTGAAAAACCAATTGATGCATAAAAAGCAACGGCATTTTCATTATCAAAATAGGAACCTAGTCTAAAATACCCAGATTTAAATAAAGAAAAGTTCAATAAATCAGATCTATAATGCCAAATAAAATATATTGAGAATGCAAAAAAAGCTATGGAAATAATGGAAAAAACTCTATTTACATCATCGATTATGACAAAGGATAGTAAAAAAATTATAAAACTAAAAAATAACAAAAGCACAGTTAGCCAGTTTCTGAAGTTTTTAGAAAAAATTAGAGTCCCAACAAATGCAAACAAAACAAATGGCAAAGGAGTGAACATGGCTTTATTTATTTTTATCTTTTTATATAAAAAAGAATACAATAGAACAATTAGACCTAAGATGACCATTGTTCCATAAATTAAATAATGAATTGCACCTGTTCGTTCTCCAAATGATGGGAGTGAAAAAATGTACAATAATAGTGAAAATTGCAAACCTAAAAAGAGAATTTTTTTAAACTTTTCAGATTCTTTCAACTTATATAGAAATCTCATACTTACGTTTCTCTTTCATGAAGAACATAACTAAATGATAAAAACAAATTAATAATGCAAATATTATTCCTAATATTAAAAATAATTTGCATGATAGAAATGAAAACCAACAGACATTTTTTGTTAACGAGAACAAGAGCAAGAAAATCAAATATGTTGCAATATAAGTTGACGTCAACAGCAATAAACTACAAGATCCTTTAAACAATATGAAAAAAAGACATAGAATCAATAGCAAAAATCCAGAGACTACTAACAAAACATAAGTTATGGTATTATTTGATACCTCAAAATTATGAAAACTTGTAATCAATTCTGAATCGATTGGACCCTTAATGTTGTAATCATTAACTTCAATCTTATAATCATTGCCTGAATAAACCTCATTAATATAATTCATAAAGTAACGATTTTGATATGAATACCGACTCATGAAGTAAAGGCTCTTTTGATCATGTCGCAAATTAAAAGGTAGATAATATGATGAAATAATAAATTCACCCATCACCGAATTTAGACCCTGACAATAGTAGTTATCATCTAAATATATATTAATTACAGAAAATGTTTCCGGCGAATTACCATCAATCGTAAAAGACACAGGTTCATATAAAAGGGTTTTATATTCATCATTACTATATTCATAATCACTATCAGAAAAACCATTCTTTTTGTCAAGAATATGCTTAGCTTGAGTTTTGCTAAGATAACATAAATAGTTTGAAGTTTCATAAGCTTTGCTTTGAATGTCTTTAAACATTAATTCAATAGGAAAAACATAGTGCTTATAATGCCCATGATATTCATTTGAACCCACAGGACCAACATAAAGAATGGATAAGTTAGAATCAAAATTGTCCTCTAAATAAATTTTGTGTTCCTTTTTAGAGGAATTAATCGCTGAGGCAAAAGTAATTTTTTCCTGCTTAAATATACCATACAAACTATAAAGCTCATGATCAACAGGCAATAGATCATATGGTTTCTTGGTCTTTTTAACAGTTAAAGCAAAGATTTCGCCATCACTTTGATTTTTTGCAACTTGTGATGCGTAGTCTGAAATGCGTTCTGATTTAGCATCATTTGAAAAATAACCTGCGATAAAAATGCTTGAAACCATAAAGAAAACCAAAAGCGATGATATTAGATTTTTAAATTTATTAATTCTTTTTCTCATAAAATCATCCCATTATCTCTTAAAACGTTTAAAACATGTGAACACCATCTCTCGCCAGAATATTCTTTCAAAAGACTCATATTTTCAGCAATTTCAATCTTGTTTAAAGAATATGTAGATGCTTTCATCATAGCCTTTCTCAAAGAGGCGCTATCCTCACTTTTAAAGCTAATAACACCCCTGAATTTCAAAGACCAAGAAGTTCCAGAGATATCACTGACAATAACATTCTTGTTATATGATATCGCTTCTAATACAGAATAAGAAAAACCTTCTGAGCGTGATGAAGAAATAAAACATGAGGCTTTTTTATAATAAGTAGCCACATCTTCAATCGGAGGAAGAAAAACAATGTTTTTGAAATCATTTATGCCTTGTTTTTTTAAAAAATCTTTAAGATTCTTTTCTCCTCCATTTTTGCCATAGACAAGCATCAATATACCTTTGTTTGTTTCTAAATAAGACTTGAACGCATTACATAATATATCGATACCCTTAACAAATGGAGACCAAGCAAATGATAAAAAAACTGGATAATGTGAATTAACTTCGCTTAGAAAATCATCTTCTTTGCCTGAAACAGGTAAAGTTTTCTTGAATAAACCGTTTGGTATATGATATTTAATTCTTGCAAATGATTTGTCATATAAATCTTTCGAAACAAAAATATAAATGCTTTTTCTTTTTACGATTTTATCAAAAAAAGTATCTTTAATTTTTTGCATTCTCCTCAACGGTTTGCCTCCACTGAAATCTGAATGGATATGAAAGCAGGCCTTAGTTTTTTTAAAAAGAAAAGTTGTCTTCCCTAAAGCAGGAGATACGAAATGAAAGTAAGCAAAATTTACATGATTTTTCCGACAAATTCGACGAATTCCAAAAATAAAACTAATCTTCTTTCTTGAAAAGAAGAAAACTTTATAGCCTTTATCTCTTATAATTTGAATCCATTCTCTCGATTCAGCTTCAAAAGGAAAACAAAAAATGACGTTGTTCTTTTCTTTAATTGAGTCAGCGATACTAAGAATAGATGATATGAAGTTACCCGAATAAACGGCAGCATAGTCACTGATTATACCTACATTCATAATTTAAACTTTTTTTCCAAGAACTCTTTTTTCTTTTTATATGAATATCCCTTTGTAGGGACACACTTATCAGCAGCCTTATTTTTATATTCATCAATACTTTCATAAAATTTAGCGGGAACTCCAAAGGCCACGCAATTTGACGGTATGTCTTTTGTAACCAAGGATGAACAACCTATAACAACATTATCGCCAATCGTCACTCCAGGCATTATTATGCAGTTAGCACCAATGTGGACATTGTTGCCTATTGAGATTCTTCCAAAAATATCACGCTTTTCGCCATCTAAGTTGTTGAGAACCCATGTCCCACCATCGTGAGTAATAAACATACAACCAATGCTAATTCTCACGTTGTCACCAATGGTTATGAGATATGGCTCAGATCCAAAATCTATTCGACTGTAAATCTCAAAATGCTTTCCTACTCTTAGGCCTCTTCTTTTGGCTTTTGAGAGATGCAAATTTACCGGAATTAATTTAAACCAACGTTTAAAATAATTTAATACTTTTTTCATATATTTAATGATAAACTATTTAAGTAAACCATCAAGTGAAAAAAGATAAAGTACTTATAATAGCCACAAACGACTTGGGAAAGTCAGGCGTACCTGAGGTAATTATGCAAATAGTAAGATTAATGCATAATAATTTTGATTTTGATGTGATAATAACTCGGCAAAACTTATACTATAAAGACGAGTTTGAATCATATGGTGGCAAAGTCTACTTTTTCAATGAAAAAGAATATAGAAACAGAATACTAAGAATTGCTTATAAATTTTTTGTAAAAAGATTTCTTTTAAAGAAATTCGTCAAGCCAATTTTGGCGCATAATTACAAAATAATTCATTCTTTCAAAGATTTAGAGGGCGGTTTTTTCCTTAAGTTAGCGAGAAAGAAAGGCGTACCGTTACGATTAAGTCACTGTTCAAGGCAATATTCAAAACCAAAAAAATTATCATCACGAATTTATGATCATTTTTTACTCAGATCTATTTATAAGAACTCAACGACTTTAGTTGCTATTTCAAAAGCTTCTGGTGAGTCCCTTTTCGGAAAGAAACACCCTTTTAAAATACTATACAACACATTCAACGAGGGACTCTACTCCTATACTGAGGTTCCGCCTTCTAACAAATTAACTTTAACTCAAATAGGTACTTTTTTACCAATTAAGAACCAACTATTTTCTCTTCAAATTCTAAGTATAATTAAAAAAAATCTCCCCGATGTTACTCTATTTTTAATCGGAAGAATTTATGATAAAAATTATTTCAATCAAATTTTGAGCTACATTAATTTAAACAATCTTTCTAATAATGTTATTATTCTGGATTTTGATGCTAATCAGACAGAAATTCTTTACAAAACAACATTTAGCTTAATTCCGTCAATCAAAGAGGGATTATCATTAACTGCAATAGAATCGCAGGCAATGGGAATCAAATGTTTCGCTTCCGTTGGCGTGCCTGAAGAAGTTTCGTGCGGAAATATCGAATTTAATATTTTAGACCAAAATGTTTGGGCAGAAAAAATTCTAAATGAATTTAAAAGCACAAAAGGTAAAAGAAAAGCAGGCAATATGTCCCGCTTTTCAAACAAATCATTCATTCAAACCTTAAAAAATCTTTATCAGCTATAGGATTTTGTATATAGTGTTTTATTGCATCCTCTTTATGTTTAATTATGCAGGGATTGCCAATTACAATTGAGTGATCTGGTATATCGCAATTAACATATGAATTTGGAGCGATAAGAACATCGTTTCCAATTTTTATTTTACCGACAATACAACAATTCGATCCAATCCAAACATAATCGCCAATTCTAGGTGAGCCTTTTCTGTTTCCTCTAAATTCGTGCCCAATAAGACAGCCTTTTGAAATAGTTACGTTATTTCCGATAATCGCTTGGGACCCTATTGTAATATTGTATGGATGCCAAATGCAGAACCCATAACCAATCTTAGTGCTAGAACTGATTTCGATACAATGGCGCCTAGAATGAAGATAAAACATTATCTTGTATAAAATTCTAAAAAGAGACTTTCTTTGTGCGTTTCTAAAAAGAAAGAAAAATATGCGTAAGTACCGGTTGCCTCTTCTATATATTAATCTAGATTGATCAAGCTTATAAGGCTTCATGTGTTTGCCTCCAAATAATCTCAAATACTCTGTTACAATTGTTATTATCTCTAAATTGAAAGAATGTATTTATGGAATTAATTCTATCATTAGATAAACGATTATCTTTGAATATATTTTCTAAAGTAACTAATACATCTTCTTCCTTTGTACAAACATCGCCTAAATTCGTTTTCCTATAATCAAAATATCCTTTTTGATAATGCTTTTCATAATACTCATTTTCATCAAATTGATAAAAAATTACATTCTTCCCCATGTAAACAAAATCAAAATAAACACTTGAATAATCAGTTATTAAAATTGAAGAATTTAGCAATAAGTCTTGCACCGTTCTATCACTATACTTCACCAAATTAACATAACCTAGATTAGTAAATAATGAGGAATAGCACTGTATCTCGTGATGCAGATAAAAATTGACTTCGAAATTGTAATCCTTGCAAGCCTTAAGAAATTTTTGATTAGTTAAGAGGCTTATCCAACACTTATAAAAACTAGTTTTAACAAAATCCTCTGGAGATTTATTTTTTAAATACGTTCTCCATGTTGGCATTATTAAAATACTGTTTTTAGAACTTTTGGAATTAACTAGTTTGTCAAACCTTGGTAAGCCTGTGTAACTTACAACACCATTCTTATATCCACAAACTTTACTAATATATTCAAATTCTGGGAATGCACCGGTGACAAGCAAAGAAAGTGACTTATTATATTTCGCTAAGAAAGACTCATGATAATTTTTGCTAATGCCGTGTTGCAAAAAAACATGAACTTCCTTTGTTCTATTTCTTCTAAAAAACTTTTCCATAACAATCCATGGCGCATATCCGTATAAATTAGAACTTATTTTTACTCTTGAGCCTATGCACATCAAAAAATGCTTAATTGACCCGAAACAAACAACTCTTCCTACTTTTGAAACTTTTTCATAGTCTGGAGAGTTCTTCTTTATCAAAAAAACAGGATTTATTTCCTTGTGTTCTTTGCAAAGATATTCAAAAAATATGTAGCCATTATCCTGGGCGTCATCGCCTCTTTCGCATATAACCCACTTATTCCTTGCACCATATAAAATTCGGCATATCGGTAGAAGAAAAAATCTAACTAGTAAAAAAATAAAATATTTAAATTTATTGTCAATTTTCAAATAATTACTTTGCATTATCAACAACACCATCCATTTTTCTAAATAACCCAAAATGTCGCAAAAAGCACTTTAAAATCATTTTCTTCTCATGTTTTATTGTTAGTAAACCTTTAAACAAATAAAACGGGTTTTTTGAACAAATAATCTTCCTTTGCCATTGATAGAGAACAGCCCTCTGAAACGAATTTTCTTCGTAATAATGAGACCTTTTATTCGCTTCTAAAAGTTGATCGCAGAATTTTCTATAATCTTTCAAAGAATAATTTCTGCTGCTTAGTGGCAGCATTATTAGGTCTTTAATTTTTTCAGTAATTTCTATGCCTAATTTTGAAAGCTGATAACGTTTTATTTCCCAATCAAAATATTTAAATCCTTGTTTTGTAATTTGATTTTTATGTGTTCGGTAGTTCATTAGAATTCTTTTTACATTATGAATCTCACCAATTTCAGTTAATTTCACCCACATTAAATAATCCATGCCACATTTTATTGACTCATCATAATAAATATTATGCTCATCTAAAACGGATTTCCTTATCATGCAAGAAGGATCTAATAATGTAGGTTCATTATTGAACAACAACCTGGCCTTATACAAATCCGAATCATCAATGATTCTTTTGCATTCATTATTCTTTTCACCGAATTGTCTAAACCATGTTCCACAGGCAACACAATTAGGATTGTTTTCCATAAACTCAAACTCAACTTCTAATCTATCCTTCTCAGCAATGTCATCACTGTCCATTATTGCTATATACCTACCCTTTGCATTCTTTAGGCCGATATTTCTAGAAAATGAAATTCCTTTATTTGGTTTATTATGAATAATTTTTATTCTAGGATCAGAGAAACATTCGAGATCTGGAAAGAAAGAAGACCCGTCGTCAATTATTATTAATTCGAAATTAATGAATGATTGATTCAATATACTGGAAACGGCCTCAAACAAAAATTTCTCTTCCGTGTTATATGAGCACATGATAACAGTTATTAGCGGATTGCTCATTTTAAACTCCCTTGCGTCTTTACACTAAATCTTCTTTTATTCTTACTCAAATATTTTAACAACCTATCTAAATTTTGATAATTCCAAGAACCATCAATCCAAGGGCACACCTCTTCATTACTTGTAACCGAATGAAACATAAATGTTAAACAAGAATCATTAGGCATGTGTTTTAAAAAGTGAATGTATGTTTTTACAGGTGTTTCCCTTTTTATTGGTAAGCGCTTAAAGGTATAAAATTTTTCCCTACTTTTATAAAAATATGCGTAATTTCTATAGTAAAAACCATATTTTTTAGATTTTAAAAATCGACTTAAAAAATAACTTAACCAATAGTGAAAATTATTCTTTAAACGACCTCCAGGATAATCAGCAACATAAGAAAATTCATCTTTTAAATGATTGAACTCGTCCTCATTAATAGTTTGGGAAAAAGGCAAAATGCAGCCATATTTTTCTTCACCGAAATAACTGCGCATCTTGTTTAAAGCAACATCAAAATCTTCAATTTTTATATCGCTTTGATGAGTATCGGAATGACACGCAAGTTCAAAGCCTTTGTTTTGCAGATCTTTTAAATCTGAAATAGACAAATATCTAAACTTGTCATTAAAACCAAGTTCGCTATACCTTGTAATTACATTGATTGATGCGCAAAACCCATATCTTAAAAATAATTCCAGAGCGTTCTCTTTGAAATCACACAAGCCGTCATCAAAACTAAAAACTATATAACGCATAATCTAATTATAACTTTTTTAAGCATTTTTTTATAAAAAATAAAATCATCGGGAAACACATATAAACGAAGTTATAGAATGAAAAGTTATGAAACAAATAAAATAATCTGTATTTCAAAGATAAAAATATCCATTTAACATCAAGTGCTCTGAATACTGAGTAAAAATAGTTGCAAAAAGCTTGGTTATAAAAATGTAAAACATCCTTTTTTTGAGTTTTGTTAAAATCCTTTTCTCGATAAATACGAATTAAAGTTTTTAAAAATTTAAAAAAAGATAAATCTAAATGCTTTTTAACCAAATTTGAATTCTTGTTGGCAGTATATGAGTAAATAGCTTTATCACAAAACACAACCTTTGGGTTTCTTTTTGCAACATCGTAATTAAAGATCAAATCTTCTCCATATTTTAATGATTCATCAAACCAAATATTATCGATAATTCCTTTTGAATAAACTTTAATCGGGTGAACATATGCATTTCTTTTTGAAAAATTAAAATAGTTGAATTTTGTTAATACTTCCATTGAATTTTCATGTACAAAATCCCATGTTTTCACAATGGTATTACCTTCAAAGATTGTCTTTCGAATAAGCGGAAATGCTATATCGCAATCATTCGTGAAGAGACTATAAATTAATTGCTCAAAGTACTCTGGATTCAAAAAATCATCTGAATCAACAAAAGACACAAAATTAAAATCACTATTTTTGATACCTAAATTTCTTTGATGCGATACGCCTTTATCGCTCTTAATTTTTTTAACATTTGTGTATTTGAATTTGTATTTACTCAAAAACTCAATTGTTTTTTTATCGTTACTTGCATCAACAATAATGATTTGCAAATTATCGTATGTTTGGGAATTTATTGAATCAAAACAAGCAGCTAAACGTAAAACATCCGTATTAAAAACCGGAATAATCACTGATATAAAAGGTTGATTTATCATTTTATTTTTATCTCAGGTAAATGAATGTCTCCAAAATAATTAGCTTTCCAGGTAAGAGGTAAGAAATCATTTAATGTATGAGAAATATCAATCGTAAAGCCAGGGAAAATTCCATCGTATGCATGGCTTGTCCCGTATTCGTCCATTGTGAACGCTAATAAATCAAAAATGAAACGCCCTGGTGTTAACAAAGATGTATCAAGCTCAAAAATGAACGACCCATTTAGCTGTAACTTTTCATCAATAACAGGAGAAAACGATGTACCAATTAGTGAACCACCACTATTTCTTATTTCGAATCTGATTCTTAAACCATTGACAGGAGCAGCGGCTTTAAAGCTAACCTTTGCCTTAACAATTTCTCCAACATCATACACGGCTTCATCTTTATCTAAAATATCAAGATTAGTGAACTGGAAGGTCCTATCAACCCACCAGTTTTCTCTTTTTGAATCATCGTAAACATAATGAGTAGTTGGGGCAGTCGAACCCATGTAATAACTAATGCCTGTTTCGACATCGCCAAAATATTCGACTTTACCCTTATTCAAAACTAGAACTTTGTCGCAGAGTTGTCTTATTGTTGACATGTTATGGCTAACGTATAACAGTGTTTTATCTTCACTTAAAGATACTTCTTTCATTTTTTTAAGACATTTTTGTTGGAAGGTAGCATCCCCGACCGCTAATACCTCGTCCATTATTAACAATTCAGAATTTAAATGAGCGGCGACCGAGAAGGCTAATTTTACGTACATGCCAGAAGAATATCTTTTTACAGGTGTGTCAATGAATTTCCTAACCTCAGAGAATTCAATAATATCTTCAATTTTTGCATCGATTTCCTTTTTAGTCATGCCTAGAATAGCGCCATTCATATAAATATTTTCTCTGCCAGTGAGTTCCGGATGAAAGCCTGTTCCAACTTCGAGCATCGATGCTACACGGCCATTAAGGTAGATTTCGCCACTTGTCGGTCCAGTAACTCTTGAAATAAGTTTGAGCAAAGTTGATTTTCCTGCGCCGTTATGTCCAATAATTCCAAGTCGTTCACCTTTTTTAACTTCGAAAGATACACTGTCAAGTGCTTTAAATTTTTCACCTTTATTATAATTTTTTGCGCCAATTCGTTTAGTAGGATCTTCTTTTTTTCTAATCTTCGCCCACAACCTTTGTAATTCGTCTCTTAAAGTGGTGCCACCTATCTCACCCAACTTATAAACTTTGGACACATTAACTATTTTAAGTATCGTCTCTTTCATATTTGACTCCCTTTAAATTGTGTCCATGAAGTTCTTTTCAGTTTTTGAAAACAACATTACGCCAACAAATATAATAGCAAGGGTTATCCCCCAACCAATTAAATATGTTATTAAGTCAAAATAACCTACCCCAAAGAATGAATATCTGAAGGTTGTGACAATTGGAGTTAGTGGGTTAATTCGAGTGTATAACGCTAAATATTGTCCCCACTTTTCACTAGTTGAGATCATTGCTAAACCATACGCAACTGGAGAAGCATATTGCCATAATTGAAGCCCAAAACCAACAAGCATTTGCAAATCTCTATATTTGGTTGTAACTGCAGAAATCAACATACCTAGACCAAGTGATAACAGCATAACTTGAATAATAACTAATGGAATAAATAATAACCACCAAGTAACAGTCATATCTGTAGTGCCCGTAAACAAAAATACAAGCCACACAATTACAAATAAAAATAAATTAATAACGAGTGGTATTAGGTTTGATAAAGAGGAGGCTATCGGTTGAACTAAGCGCGGATAGTAAACCTTACCCATAGTCGCCCTATTTTCAATAAAAATCTTAGAAACTTTATTAACATTTGAAGAAAAATAAGCAAATATCATGGTTCCAGACATATAGAACAAAAAGCTCGGAATATTAAAACTACCAGGAACATCCGCTGTTGTTAACCCTGCCAATGAACCGAAAATAAAAGAAAACACAAAAGTAGTAAGTAAAGGCTGGATTATGGCCCAAAGCGGTCCTAAAATTGTCTGCTTATAAAGGGCAACGAAATCTCGTTTAACAAAAAGCCAAATAAGATCACGATACTTAAAAGTTTCTTTCAAATGTAAATCGAATAATCGGTGCTTTGATGTAATAACTGTCGAAAATTTTTCTGACTTTTCCATCGTTATCTTCCTTTTGCAGCACCAAATAGTTTCAATACTGTATAAACAAAAATTTTAATGTCCCACCAAAGTGAAACATGTTCCAAATAAATTCTATCATACATTGCCTTTTCTTCTGGACTTAAAGCTGCTCTTTTGTGAATTTGAGCATAACCAGTAAGACCAGGTTTCAATGTTATCGATCCATTTTCTTTTCTTAACTCGATTGTTTTTTTATCGGTTTCATTAACATCAATTAAAGGTCTAGGACCTATGAAAGCCATTTGTCCAATTAAAATGTTAAATAGTTGCAGAGTCTCATCAATTGAAGAAGCTCTTAAGAACTTACCAAACTTAGTTAAATTCTCCTCCACTCCTTCTTCTAGGCTGGACATGTGTGGATTTGCGTCATTTCTCATGGTTCTAAATTTAAGACATCTAAAAGCTTTACCATCTTTACCAATTCTGTGTCTATTAAAGAAAGGATGACCCTTTGTTACAATAGCATTTACAGAGATAACCCACCACCAGAGTAATGCAAAACAAAAAATAATACCTATTATTGAACCAAAAAAACCAATCAGGCGTTTAAATGGTAGATATATTTTTTGATGTGTTTTCATATATCGTAATAATATTGTGCTTCTAAATATCAGATATTTAAAAATACATATTGTAAAGAATATACGAATTTTTATTATTTATCAAAGAAAACTTAATTCCGATATGAGGATATTTAACATCATTTTGGTTCTTTCTAACTAATCTTATTTTAAAAACCAACAATATTTTGCGATCAAAAATTTCTATATTTCCTGTTTTTGTGTTTTGTTATTTTTTCGTATATTAAATCTGTGATGGAAAACTTATTATCTTTACACAAAGCAGTTAAAACAAAACTATTCTTTATTTTCGTATTTTTCTTTTAAATATTCAGATTCATCAAATCTTTTTTGAACCCGATAAATATCACAACAATCACTGTCAAAATATCTTCTTTCAAACTCATTCATTTCGTTATATGGGACATAAACAATGTATTTATTTTCTAAAAGCCAATACAGTGCATCTTGAGCTGCGTTTCGTGCATCTGCAATCTTTTTATAACTCCATTTGATATCATCAGCTGTTCTCTCAATTGCTCTCTTGGATGAGCCATCATATACACCTAAGTAATGAATAATTAACTCTCGAGCATCTTCCATAATTAAATTCCTTTCTTCGGCTATCGAGCAGGATAACGCCTTGTAACAATTGCGATTTCGTGTGCTTCTTCCTCAAATTCATGCCCGCATTCATCTTCACCACGGAAACCACCACCATAATCCTGTTCAATTTGAATCAATCGTTCTTCCTCTAATATTTTAAATCTTCTATAAAATTCATTGAAATTCACAAAGAAATTCGTTCTCTCTACCTCTTGTTCAGCATTAAAAACTGAATAGGCAACAGAATATACATCTTCAGCATCTTTAAACTCTAAAACGACTCCGTCCAATCTATTTGTTTCATTAAAAAGTGGGAAAAATTTTAAAATATAAAGATTTGTATTTGAGTTCTTAACAAAATATTGATAAGAATGAAATGAATATTCACTAATATCAAAGCGTATCAGTTGATCTTCATTGTCTTCAGCAGTTTTGCCAAACCATTTCCGATCTAAAACATTCTTCTCGACAAAATATTGGAAAAAGAAATTTAACAATTCACAAAGTTTTTTAAACGAACTAAACGGCAAATAATTAGATGAATCAATATAGAAATGCGTTTCATTGTTTCTTAGTTTCTTCAAAACGTTGAGTTGGTCTTTTAAATTGACGCCTTTTTCTGAGTCAATTTTCTTTGAAAATATATCAACAATTTCATTAAATTCAATTGAATAAAGTTTCGACAGAGTATCGCTATCAAGAGCGCCAAAAAATGCATTAAGATCGGTCGATGATAGGTAAGCCTGAGCTAGTGAAGAGTCCATCCTTTTTAGACCATAATCCACTACTCTATAATCGCATTCATCAATCATTATTTGTTTGCAACCTATTTCTATTGCATTCTGTAATGAAGATACAAATAGTTTTTGTTGAGTTGAATCAATTAAACCATCTAAAATCAACTTACAATTATAAACTGCGATTTGCCACGAAATTGTGAAATGATTTTGCAAAATCTTCATAACAAAATTATAAATCAAAATAATTGCAATTAACTAAATGTTTAAATTAGTAGATACATTGATGCTATTCAAAATTGTAAATGCTTTCTAGATTATTATTCATCTCGACATATGAATCGAAGAAAATATATCTTGTTTTACATATGAAACAAACGATTTAATTAAATTAACTTGACTGCGCGTTCATAATATAATTCGAAATCACGCTCCGATTTATCTCTATAGACATTTCTCCCGTCTTTTTTGCCATAGTAACCCAAATACTTATTATCAAAGATAACAGTATCCCGTAATCCAAATACGATTGTTTTGTGATTAAACTCATCAAATGGATCCCGAGAGATTTTTACAAACCTAACATTTGTACCATGATAATGATTTATAAGCCCCTCAATACGAACGGTTGAATTGAAATAATAAATGACTACGTCCATACAATCCTTAGTCACAACTCGATACAAATAATCGGTATCGACAATGCATGATGTAAATATCTTAATTTCTCTCGTTGTTCTTAATTTGCTCAACCCAGTATTCAAATAACACTCTTCTTTATATTGTCTTTTGTTTGTTAGCGATTCAAAGTCTTTTTTGAAGTATTTCGCCCCATTCCTATATCTTTCCTCTTCAATCATTTTATTCTCCTCCGTAGTCTTCAATTCTAATTTTCATTGAATATTTATTATTCTCAATAAGAAAATTATATAAATTAGGATTTTCACTTTTGATTTTTTCGAATATTACAACAATGTCAGATATCACATTGTATTGCAGTCCTTCAGGATTTTCGTGTGTAAATTCAATACAATTTTCGTAATCCTCAGTTTGAAAATAACGCGAATCAACAAAAAACATTGAGATTATAAAGAGATTTTGAAGGAGCTCAAGTGCACTCGAAATCTTTTTAAAATGCTCTTTATATTTATTAACTAAAAGGTAATTATTAAGATTTGAAGGACTATTACTATGTGTAAAATCGTTTAAAAGCACATCTAATGAATCAAAATAAGGTTTAAGATATTCATCACAACAAAATCTAAATGATTCATCTTCCTTTAAGTACTTTAGGTACTTTGTGAATTGGAAAAATTCTCTTTTTGTTGTTGAATCCGCATTATTTAACAACTTGCCTTCTCTCCATTTTTTTATTGCAGTCTTATACTGATTAGTAGTTTCGTATTCAATTTGTTTTGAGTTAAAGTCGTTTACCATCTTTAATAATGCATCTGGATTTTTTATAACTTCTTCTAAATCGGGCATCGAAACATCACTATCGTCCCAGTCATCAGAGCATTTTATTAAAAACAAATCTAAAAATAAGTTATCTCTTATTTTCCTGATGAGCACCATAGAATCGACAAAATCTCCTATTTTACATAGTTCTATAATTCCTCGCAAACTATAAACGGATGCATCGATACCGTAGCATGACAAAATTCTTTTCTTTTCATAACTCTCAAATTTTGGAGCAGAAAAAATCCGAGAAGAAATGTAATCCAATAAGTTGGCAAAATCTTCAGCAGTCTTATATAAACCGCTATCTTTTATAACCTTTAAAAAATTGGGTTTTACCACGCCAAAAATATCCATGTTTATATTTTAAAACACTTAAATTAAAAAATCGCGGCTCTTTTGTAAAGAGAGTTTCGCTTTAAATTACGCTTCCCAATATGGTTGCAAAAGAGGAAGAAAAAAGTCCATTGCTGGACTCTAATTACCTATCACATCTTACTACTAATCCAAATAATCCAATTAGGGGCTTAAATGGAATGTATATTTTTTGATGTGTTTTCTATATCTTATTAATATTGTGCTTTTCAAACATCAAATATTAAAAACGCTTAATGTAAAAAGCAACATTCAAAAGAAAGATGCAAATAAATAAATTTATTCTACCTAAAACTAATCCAAAAGGAGGTGGCCATATTTTTGGCTAACAAACTTCTAAAAAGTTTTGGTGAGATTGAGATTAAATTCAATTCTCTCCTGTCTCCTAAAGTTGCTATTAAAATTATTTAAAATTGCAAAGGCCTCTTCATCTATAAAATCACTAAACCTATCCCCTTTTTCGAATGACCCTGCAGTTTCTTTTATTAACCCTAGATTTATACAGCTATTAAGACGTTGATTAAAAAATCTCTCCATTTGTGACAAAATCTGCTTTGCAAAATCAATGCCTTTATCAATTATCATCATGCTTATCACACAAAGAAAACGATAACTCCTACTAGTAGATTCTTTCACGCACCCATAATAACGATTTAGGATAGAAGCTCGTTTATGATTGTCTTTTAAATCTCCTTCAAATTCAGATGACCGTCCAAATAGTGGACAATAGTTAAATCCTTTTTCGTTCCAAAAAAATCCAAGTGTTGTATTAGGAGTAAAGTAATGAAAGGATAATAAATCCTCCATATCATTAAAGCCTCGTTTAAATTTTTCTTCAATTTTCATCTCAACATTGAGTTCATCGAATAATTTTAGTTCATCGTCTGATAGTATTTTTTCATTTGTAAGATACTTAACTTTTTTGTAATTTATTAAATTCTCAACTATAGTTAATTTATTCCTAGTGCACGAAATTCCTTTTATAAAACAATTCCCTATTGTATTAGACATAAAAGGGATAACGTAAATATTTTTCCCAGCAAATTTATCTTCTATTAACCTTATTACTGAGCCAATAGTATTTCCGGATCCGCAATAATCATCAACAATTATTATGTCCTCTATATTTATTAACTCATCCATATTTATTCTAACTCTTACATTAAAGCCATATTTTTTCATCGTTCGTGCTAAAAAGTAACTATTATGTGATTTATCATCAGTAATTGGAAGAAATATATTATTTTCAAAATCTATTCCATTATCATTGAAATATTTTCTTAAGCTTTTACAATAATCCCGAATGCTTTTATCGTAAGTGCTTCTTGATAAATATATATAATTATCAAGCAATTTCTGTATAAATGATTCGCTTTTTGTATATAAAACAAACGACGAAATATATTCAGCAGCGTATGCTTCATCAGCTGCATCCAACTTCCAATTCTTCAAAAATTCATAGTTAATCATTTCTCAATTTATCCAATTGTTCAAACAGCTTTCTTCCAATGTTTTTGTTAATCATTTTATAATAAGCACATAAACCAAAAATATGTTCCTTATAACTTTGAATGCTGAAATGCTCATTTTCTTTTTCATTTATATAACTTATATGTCCAATCCATCCGTATTTGCGTACATAACGAATTGTATTTTCAATTTTGCGACGAACTTTTCTATCTAAATACAAATTTTCATTATTATTTACAACTATTCCGGTTACAAGTAATTTTTTACCATTATAAAACCATTTTGTTTTATCGTAATTTGGAGCAAATCCTTCTTCTCTAATTATCTGATAAATTTGACTTATAACTTTAAGTATAGATTGCTTAGGAATTTTTAATTTTGAAGAAATTGTTATATCGTCTGCATATCGTGTATATTCAAATGAATATAACTGAAATGTTTTTGAAAGTAAACCATAAATCCTTGAATCTAAAATATTACAAACGATGTTTGATAATACAGGACTTGTTGGTGACCCTTGAGGAAGAGTAAAATCCTTATTTACACAAAGATAACCCAAGTATTTTGATACATTTTTCCCATAGCCATAATATCTCAACGCATAAACTACTTGCTTAAGATTTATCGAAGGAAAGAAGTCTTTTATATCGATTTTAATAAGGGTTTTACAACCTAAATGTGGCAAAGCGTTGTCTAGAACAGATTTTTCTTTCACAAAACCACATACGTGACTATTTATATTGAAGCACGAAAAAATCGATGAATTTATTGCTTTAAGAACCGGCATTATTACAGGATTTGGTTTCTCTATAAGCCTCTCACTACCATTTCTCTTTTTTATAGTAAAAGATTTATACAAATTATTTTTTCGGTTATTTGAAAAAAAGAACTTACTTTCATTTTCCTTAATATCAAGTAACCGAATTAGCTGATTAATAGATTTTATAACAGGAAGATGGAAATTAATAAGTCGACACGAATTATAATTATCACTTTGCTTATTAATCATTCAAATTACTCATTGGCAATCGAGTTTACGAGATTGCCTCATTAACTTATTTTAAATAATTTTGATAGTTCAATGAAAAAGAAAAATTATTTAATTTGCTAAATAAAATACATATGATACAAGAACGCTTGCATCTGTTTTTCTTAATGTAAGATATCACTAAAATGAACTAAGTTAATCCATCCTCCTGCACAAATATTTTAAATTATTATCTAAAAACGACAAGCAACAATTAAGGATAAATTACACTACTATCTGTAAATCACACTTAGTATTTTGCCACAATGTGTTAAACAAAGTAAAAGCGGTCACTACCCCTAGTTGATGACCGCTTTTGTTCTTACATGAATCTAAAAAAAGGCATCACATTGAATACCATTTCTCAACCTGAATTAAATCGGATTTTCTCAAATATCAACTCATTAAAACGTAAGAGCATAAATCGGCTGAATCCATATGACGTCTTTTCAAAAACATATGGATATGAGCCTTTAGAACTTATTTGTATAACCAACATTAAACCTCACAATATTATCTTAAAAAATTTTGCAAATTTTTAAAGACTAAAACGACATTTTGTGTTTAAGACAACCTGTAAATTTTAAGAAGAAATTTATTTTTAGCTAGCTATTATGTTACGTTATTTAATCTTTATCATATGAAATTTAGTCACTTTTGTTTAAAAAAGCCTTAAGAAATTGTAGTAATTTTAAATTTGTTTATAACAAGTTGTATGATAACCGAAAAAGTAACTTTATAACTTTTATATTAATGGAAAATCATTTTTCCTGTCTTATATTTATTCGCTGTAAATCAATTTTATCAGCCCCTAAAAACTCTTTAAGTGTTTGAATGTGAAGACGATTCTCCAACTGCAATCGACTTATTATTGTTCTATATTCATTTTCCTTACCGCTTCTAAG
>AUXO014168414.1_pt1 | contig 34035 bp, 33 predicted proteins | sample 768731 | NCBI WGS metagenome assembly AUXO01 (sample SAMN02715735, study PRJNA202380) | gut metagenome | biome: sheep rumen | host: Ovis aries | place: New Zealand: Palmerston North
TTAATGTAATACAATAGTATCTCTTTTTTCCGCGACGAATAATGACATTATTATCCACATAAGCATTCGCCTTCGTGATTATAGTTCTTGGATCTTTAACCTTTGTACCATTGATACTGATGGAATTTCCTTTGATCCATTCTCTGGCTTCTCTTTTACTGGAAGCAATGGAACAGTTTACCAAAACTTCCTCTAACATCAATCCAGTCGTACAGTCAATTTTTTCCATATCTTTAACGGCATCTTTTCTCTGGGATTCATCCAGTTCATCCAATTGACCTCTGAATAGCGCATTGGTAATCTTTAAAGCTGTATCCAAAGCTTCCTGGCCGTGCAAATCACGAACAACCTCTTCTGCCAATGCACGTTGCGCTGCACGTTTATGTGGTTCTTCTTTCAAAGAACATTCTAAAGCTTCAATCTGTTCCACACTCAAGAAAGTCAGTTTTTTCAAATACTCAATAACCTTGGTATCTTCTGTATTAAATAAGAATTGGTAAAGAGCATATGGACTGGTCTTTTCTGGATCCAGCCATACAGTTCCTGTTTCACTTTTTCCGAATTTTGTACCATCTGCTTTAGTGATCAATGGCATGGTCAATCCATAACACTTTACATCAGCCCCGCATTTTTTTCGTATCAGTTCCAAACCACCAGTAATATTTCCCCATTGATCCTGTCCGCCAATCTGCATCGTACAGTTTTTAGTCTGATATAATTTTAAAAAATCAAGAGACTGGAGAATCATATAAGAGAACTCCGTATAGCTGATACCTGTTTCCAGACGCTTACGAACCGTTTCTTTTTTTAACATAAAAGAAACATTGAACAGTTTTCCATAATCTCTCAAAAAATCAATAATGGTTATATCCTTTGTCCAGTCCAGGTTGTTCACCATTTCAAAACCCCAAAGTTTTTGGATCTGGTTATATAATGCATGATAGTTGTGTTCCAGCAGTTCGGCAGTCAGCATCTGTCTCTCTCCTGTTGCTTTAGGATCACCGATAAATCCTGTCGCTCCACCAACCAGCATGATTGGATGATGCCCATGCTGCTGTAAACGTTTTGCCATCAATAAAGAGGAATAATGTCCGATATGTAAGCTGTCTGCTGTTGGATCTGTTCCAATATAGAAAGTTACTTTATCGTTGTTGATCACATCTTCCACTTCCGGACTTGTGATATCATTGATCAATCCTCTCCACTTCAATTCATCAAATAATTTCATTTCGATATCCTCCCATAAAAAAAGTCCTTATTAAATAAGGACGAATGACCGCGGTACCACCTTACTTCATGTAAAAATACATGCACTCAATCCTTTAACGCAGGATGACGTCTTATAGAAGCTCCAAGGTGTACTCTACAGGCTCTGTTCGACTTTTCACCAACCAGTCGTTCTCTGATCCAGAATGATCTGTAGACTCTTTCTCTTCCTAGCCTTGCGTGAATTATAACAGAATAAAGAATATACATCAAGAAAAAAGTAGTATCACAGGGATACTACTTTACAACAATGTTTACTACTTTTCCTTTCACAACAATAACCTTCTTAACTTCCTTACCTTCGATCTGACGTTTTACATTGTCCAGAGATAAGGCCATATCCTCAAGAATTTTATTGTCCGATCCAGCAGGTACCTCAAACTTTCCTCGAACTTTACCATTTACCTGTGCAACAACCGTCACAGTCTCTTCAACTAAGTATTTCTCATCATAAGTTGGCCACGACGCATATGTGATTGACTCATCATGTTTTAATACATTCTGCCATAACTCTTCGCCTAAATGTGGAGCAAAGCAGGCAAACATTTGGATAAAGCCCTCAGCATACGGACGATAAATCGTTTTAGCTTTATAGGCGTCGTTGATGAATACCATCATTTGACTGATGGCAGTATTTAAACGTAATGCATCAATATCATGTGATACTTTCTTTACCGTTGCATGGAAGCTCTTATCCAAAGCATGATCATTTTCATCTGTGATCGTAGCAACCTCGCTGAAGAATCGATTGACACGCTCTAACCATTTACGTGTCCCATCCAGTCCGGTCGTGGACCACGGCAATGCAGATTCCAATGGTCCCATGAACATTTCATATACACGCAACGCATCTGCACCATGACTTTCAATGATCTCATCCGGGTTGATGACATTTCCACGGGACTTGCTCATCTTTTCCCCGTTTTCTCCCAGGATCATGCCTTGATGAAATAATTTTTGGAATGGTTCCGGTGTCGGAACAACACCACAATCGTATAATACCTTATGCCAAAAACGAGCGTATAGTAAATGTAATACAGCGTGTTCTGCTCCTCCGACATACAAATCTACCGGAAGCCAATGCTTCAACAGATCCGGTCTTCCAATCTCATCATTATTATGCGGATCGATATAACGAATGTAATACCAGCATGAACCTGCCCATTGTGGCATCGTATTGGTTTCGCGGGTTCCTTTCACTCCGTCAATTTCAACATGCAACCAGTCAGTCACGTTAGCTAACGGACTCTCGCCGTTATCACTAGGTTTATAATTATCCGTGGCTGGCAGTTCCAACGGAAGTTCATCCAATTCAACAGTACGCTGCGTACCATCTTCCATGTTGACGATCGGAATTGGTTCTCCCCAATAACGTTGACGGGAGAATAACCAGTCACGTAATTTATAGGTTACCTTTGCTTCACCGCAATGATGATCCTGCAGCCATTCGAGCATCTTGGCAATAGCATCTTCTTTGTTCAATCCGTTCATCCATTCGGAATTGATATGATTTCCATCATCCACATAAGCTTCTTTTTCAATATCTCCGCCTTCCAATACAGGAATGATCGGCAAATTGAACTTTTTAGCAAATTCATAATCTCTTGTATCATGCGCAGGAACCGCCATGATAGCACCCGTTCCATAGCTTGCAAGCACATAATCACTGATCCAGATTGGAATTTTCTTTCCATTCACCGGGTTAATCGCATATGCACCGGTAAATACACCTGTTTTATCTTTATTTAAATCGGTTCGTTCCAGATCGCTCTTTGTTGCACAAATGGCTTTGTATTCATCCACTTCTTGTTTATGCTCTACCGTCGTGATTTCATCCACAAACGGATGTTCCGGGCTGAATACACAATATGTAGCTCCAAACAACGTATCACAACGTGTAGTAAAGACAGTAAACTCTTTATCATGACCATCAATTTTGAAAATTACATTAGCACCTTGAGATTTTCCGATCCAGTTCTTTTGCATTTCTATAGTTGAAGTCGGCCAGTCCAGCAATTCTAGATCATCTAGCAGTCTTTCTGCATAATCGGTAATACGCAATACCCACTGTCGCATTGGCTTTCGGATTACAGGGTATCCACCTCGTTCACTTTTTCCGTCTATGACTTCTTCATTTGCCAATACGGCTTTCAACTCAGGACACCAGTTAACCGGGATTTCATCAATATATGCCAATCCTTTTTTATACAGTTGTAAAAAGATCCATTGTGTCCATTTGTAATAAGATGGATCACTGGTCGCAAATTCACGATCCCAGTCATAACTGAATCCTAAAGACTGGATCTGCTCACGAAAATGATCGATATTCCGTTTTGTAAAACTAGCTGGATGATTTCCGGTCTGGATAGCATATTGTTCAGCTGGTAAACCAAAAGAATCCCATCCCATCGGATGCAGTACGTTATAGCCCTCCATACGTTTTTTACGCGCTACAATGTCCGTGGCCGTATATCCTTCCGGATGCCCTACATGCAGACCCTGACCGCTCGGGTACGGGAACATGTCCAGAACATAATATTTTGGCTTTGATAAATCAGCTGTATCACATGCAAAGGTTTTTTCTTCCAGCCATCGTTTCTGCCATTTTTTTTCTACCGTTTGATGATCGTACATTGTCTCTTTCCTCCTCAAAATAAAAACGTCCCTATCTCTAAGGACGTTTATTAACGCGGTACCACCTTAGTTCATAAGAAATTTCTTATGCCCTCTATCTTTTAACGCAAGATTACGGATCAAAATCAGTTCCATGGCGAGTTCATTTCTTATCTGGACAGGCTTCCACCACCCGCCTGTTCTCTCTGCCAGCTTCCGAAATTACTACTCCACTTCAACACCTTTAGGTGAATTTTACCCTTTTTTTTAATCAGAGTCAATATCCATTCCCACGATTGATTTATCATCATAGTATATCTTCATCATAATATGTTTTCCTTTTTTTTCATACGAACAGAGTACATATGTTCCATGATCCTGAAAATGAACAGAAACAGAATCAATAGTAGCATCCATATCTGTTAAAAGATGCTGTTCACTACCATGGCAACGACGCACCCATGTATTCGTGGAAACAATATGTCGGGCATAAGATAAACACGCTAGATCCATTTCACTTTGTTCAGAGCAGAGCTGCAGCTCCATAACACTGACCGCCCATATACAACCATATCCAACAATTTCCAATGTAAGGGCCAAGCACAGCAAAGCCAGCCAGGATGCGTACCCATTACACGATCTGGAATGTATATGTCTTTTTATTCTTTTCATATTTCAAAAATATCTTGTGGTCTTTTTCATAAAAAACGGCATGATCAATGAATTCCATAAGAATCTCATATCCTTTTGTTTTAACCAGTCTGTGCCGATCATAACCAATCGTATACTCCTCATGATTCAAAATGCAGATCCATTTCCCGTTTTCTGTATGATTATCGCTTGCCAGCATCGCAAGCTGACGCATTTGAAGAATAGCAAACTGATCCTGTTGCACCGATGGTAGGTTTAATAAACGCTGGCATGTCAAAATCAGAAGAAATGCAAGAAATGATACGATCATAGATACACATAGACCTAAAAGACTGTCAATCAGAGTAAAACCATTGGGTAGATATTTCCGTTTCAATCTGTATTCCGCTTCCCTTATCCATAATTCTTGCACAAACTAAAATCAGTTCTACGCATATCCCTAAAATTAACAGTCCAAGCAATGCTTCGGTTAATAGAAAACCGTTTTTATTCAATGCGGATTCGTCCCATCCCAAGTTGAAAAACCATCTTTTTTCTCTGTTTTCCATTTTGGCAATGCACAGTACCAGCTTTAGATATATTTCCATTTTCATTGTAATGAAATGAAAATGGTGTACAGCTGATCCCTTTTGGATAGGAGAAACGGTCATTGTCAAAAACAGCCTGTCTGTCCTGAATTTCCACATCTTTATCCTTCTTTGTATAAAAAGAAGATTCCTGCACATATAGGCAACGAGACTGCAATTGCTGCATAAACAAAATCATAGAATGGTCTCTGTGCGATGATAAAAAAATACTGCATACACTTATTAACAGAAGAACAAACAATACCTCCATTAATGTAAATCCATTACTGAGCTTTGGCTTCTCCATTGACGATCACCACATGTTTCCCGTTCGGGCATGTATCTTGTTTTTCCTTCAGATAACCTTCACTAATCAATTGTGAAACAGAGGTCGGCGTCTTATCATGATCAATTTCATAGAGAATAATTTGGCTGTTCACGATATCCACCAGCGCATTACAACCTTTTGCACGTATGATTTTCTCTTTTTGTTGAATGTTCGGTATAGTGATCAATAATAACAAAGCCACAACGAGCATTACAATCATCATTTCCAATATAGTAAACGCATTTTTCATTTCCATCCTCCCTTCTAAAATGTATTAAGAAGATTTAACGGCATTAAAATCACCTGATAGAAAACAAAGACCAGTAACGCAACACTCAGATACGAAACGAGTTGTATAGCAACGACCCATTGTTTCACCGTCCTTGAAATACCGAGACGAGTATATTGTTGATAGATTGTCAACAAGCCAATTAAATCGCCGGTCATCAGCCCAGTACGTACAAACGTTCCAAACGATCCATCAAACAAGACCCCCTCGAAAATTTCATGGATAGGATAACCCTGATGCAGTCGTTGATCAGTGTATCGAATCAGAGTAGTGATAGGTTTGGAGAAATGAATTTCATTCATGATCTGGACACACTGCTGTGTGGATAATCCAAAGTCCATTAACGCTTTCCAGATTTCAGAAAAAGTATAAGTCTGAATCTTTTTGTACATTGGAATACGATTGAACCATCGAATATCAATGAACGTATGTAAATGAATTTCAAACAATGCAACAAAAATACCAGATACGAAAAACAGAATAATATAAAACACCTTCATTCCCTTTATCATTGTCATCATAGATGTATCTTGAGCATAAACCATCATAGATGGGATGATCGTACGGGAAAAAAATTCAACGAGAAAGTAGGAAAAAAACAAAAGAAAACACGGATATCCTACCTGTTTTAAAAAATCTTTTCTCGCAATTGATTCGGTACTCTCAATACGTTCGGCACAATCAATCGCATTCATCAATGGAATATGCTTCGCTAGAATTCGGATATAGAAAAAATAAGGATCTTTTTGCCCCATTGTCAGAATATCAGACAAGGTCCTTCCTTCATTTAAAGCTCGGATGATTTTCTCATGTTCTTTGAAGCAGCATTTCATGACCATCTTTACTTCAAAGCCATGATTCATCATTTGACGAAATTGCTTCATCTCCTGTCTGGAGACCTTGCAGATCTCTGAAGGCTTGTGGGTCAATGATATCTCCGTTGTCAAGAGCATTTTGAATTTCGTAAGAGAGGGTATGAAACTTCGGCGGTGTCTTTCCTTTTTCAATCGTATATACCAAGGCTTTGTCTGAAAGAATCTCATAAATACATTGCTTTCCTCCTTTCCTATCTTTCAAATACAACCTCTGGGACAAGATGGCGGTCAGTGTATTACGTAGTTCAATAGGCCTTATTCCAAAATCATATAAACGTTGTAAACTCTCTTGTCCATTCTTTGAATGCATGGTAGTAAATACAAGATGTCCAGTCAGAGCAGCGCGAACAACCATATGAGCCGTATAAGCATTGCGTGTTTCGCCAATAAATATAACATCCGGATCATGTCGTAATAGTTCTTCGATCCCCTTCTCATAGGTAAATCCCTGCATTTCATTGATCTGCAGCTGAAGATAACTGGCATCTTCTATTTCGATCGGATCTTCCAGACTGACTACTTTATACTGTCCCTGAGCAGCAATCGTATGAAGAATAGCATGTAAAGTTGTTGTTTTTCCAGAGTTTGTAGGTCCTGTGGAAATAACCAATCCATGACGTAATTGACAAATCCGTTGCATATATTTTCTATGAACGGGATTATCCGTTAAATCTTCAATCGATAAATCCTCACGCGTATTCAGCATACGTAAAACACCTGTCTGAATTGTCTGGTTGACAATAACGCTAAAACGGCAATAAATACGACGTTGCTGAATCTTAATTTCAAACTGCCCGCTTTGCGGTAAATAGGGATTAGTTAGATCAAAGCCTGCATGAAACTTTAAAAATTCAAAAAAACCTGTATCCCATAGATCCTGATACAATGGTATAATTCCCCGCATGGTTCGTAGTTGTATTTGCAGATGATTCTTTTCCTGAATAAAATGAATGTCACTTGCTTTTTTATCTATAGCTAATTGAATTAAAGATATGAGTAATTGTTCCATGTCGTACCTCTGTTATCATGTACGTTTATATAAAATGGCAACAAAAAAGAATTCTATATTTTCATAGAATTCTATAATCCTCTTAAATATGGATTCCAGCTCTTTTCCTGTTCCAATGTAGTGTTTGGTCCATGTCCACAGCAAATCGTATAGTTCTTATCTAGCTTTGCCAGCCTTTTTAATGATTGACGCATCTGCATCATGGAACCAGATGGTAAATCGGTTCTTCCTATAGAGCCTTGAAACAATGTATCTCCGGCAAACATACAGTCTTCATATAGGAACACAGAAGAACCAATCGTATGGCCAGGTGTATGGAGCATCTTTATAGTAAAATGTCCGATCTGATGGGTTCCTTCTTCAATCCCGATAGCCTTGGCATGACTGATAAAATGCATAAAGAAAGAAGCAGATCCATTGGCTTTTGGATCGGATAAAAAACTCACTTCTGAGGTATGAATATAAACCGGTACATCGTAACGGCTTAGTAAATCATCCAGTCCTCCAATATGATCAAAATGACCATGTGTAAGTAAAACGGCCTCCAGTTCACATCCGTTATCCTTTAAAACAGAATCCAGATCAGAAAAAATATCTCCCGGATCGATCACTAATGCATATCCTTGATCCATCAATACAAAACAGTTTGTCTGCACTGGCCCTAATGTTCTTTCGACTACTTTCATAACTCAATTGATAAAAAAGACCGATAATCGGTCTTTCTTATTTTTTCTCCTTATGATCCGTCTTCTGATTGCACTTCGGACAATATTTTTTAATGATCATCTTTTCTGGATGTTTTCTTTTATTTCGAGTACCGATATAGTTTTCATCACCACATACAGAACATTTAAAAATGATACGATCTCTCATGGTCAATCCTCCTCACGTTAACATTAGAATTGTATCAAACTTAATACCGTTGTGCAAGAGAGAATGTGCTTTTTAAAGCCCAAATACGCCTTGCTTTTTTAGTGTTTCATAATCGAATCCGAATTCTTCAATAACTTCCTTTGTATGGTATCCCAGAGGATATCCACATGTATCATAGCTTATCGGAGTCTTTGAAAACTTCACCGGGAATCCCAACTGCCGAATCGTTTGCGGATTTTGATGATCAAAAGATGGCACCTTGACGTTACAAACCATTTCCCGCGCAAGAATTTGAGGATCCTGATCCAATGCTTCTTTAACTGACAATACCGGTTCTACGCAACAGTCCAGTTCTTTAAATATTTCCATCCATTCCTTTTTCGTTTTTGATAAAAACTTCTCTTTGATCCGGGTCCGAACAGATTCAATATCTTCCGGTTCACAGCTCCCTTCAATCAGATCCGGGCAGCCTATCCCTAAGCAGAATGACTCCCAAAATTTTGGTTCCAGAGATCCTACACTGATAAATTCATTATCTTTGGTTCGGTAATATCCATACACAGAACCACCGTTTAGTCGACATTGTTCACGACCACTATCTTGTCCTGTCGTAAGATACCGTATCCCTTCCATACCTAAAAAAGGAATCAACCCGTCCAGCATTGCTACATCAATTGCCTGACCAATTCCCGTCATTGTTCTATAATGAACGGCCGCCAGAATAGATACGACAGAATTCATGGCACCTGCACAAAGATCAGCAATCTGAATATTCATCGGAGCAGGACCGCTTTCTTTGTAGCCTGCCATCGCAAGATTTCCACTACGAGCCATATAATTACAATCATGACCGGCTGCACAAGCCATAGGACCTGTTTGCCCGTATCCAGTCAAAGAACAATAAATAATCTTCGGATTGACTTTTTTCAGTTGCTCGTACCCTAGGCCCAGTCGTTCCATAACACCTGGGCGAAACTGTTCTATGATTATATCGTATTCTTTTATTAATTCTTTAATGAGATCGACCGTTTTTTTATTTTTCAGATCAAGATAAATATTTCGTTTGTTACGGCCTAACCAAGCTTCATTTGCAGATAATTGTGTCCCTTCAATAAAAGGTTCATATTCAAGAACAAGATCTTTTCTTTGTGGTGAACTTATCTTTATAACGTCAGCCCCCATATCTGCCAGCATTAAAGTGGCATACGGTCCTGGTAGCAAGGTTGTAAAATCCAATACTTTCATATTTTGTAATAATTTCATATCAATCACCTATTCAATTTTAATCAAACAAGACCAGTTTTTCCATTTTTTCTCCCATTTATTCCTCTTATATTTACAATAATTATAACTTTTCTATAATAAAGTTATAAAAGAAAGAGGACAAACCAATGGGACATTAAGAAGTTCTATCTATAGTTAAATACCTCTATAGATAGATTATTGAAGTACAGGTATTCAACATAGATTGAGATGAAATAGAAAGGAGTATCCATGAATAGATTCATTTCATAATTAGCCCTTACCGGAAACAAGAATATTGGTAAGGGCTTTTATAATGAAAAAAGGAAACCCGTTTCGGATTTCCTTTATTCCTCTGTTTCTGAATACCCTTCTGCCGGATAGATGGAGAAATACTTCTCTACAACCGTCGGTACTACATCATAAGCACAAATATTTTCAGCAACATCGCCGGTGTTGATACTGGATGTCGGAGCTACACACGCAAAGGCAATTTCCGGCTTTTCATAAGGAGCATACCCTACAAAGACAGCCGTTGTCCATTTATCCTGCACCTCGGCTGTACCGGTTTTTCCGGCAACCCCTTCCTTGATATTTTTCATATCATCGCCTGCATTTCCTTTCGTTACACACGTTCGGAATCCCAATTGAACACGCTCCAGATATTCTTGGTTTTCTGAAGGTAATGTACTTTTCAACTGACCGGTACCAACATCAATGATCTGTTCACTATTGACCTCTTTGATATATTTCATTAAGGAAGGTTTATACATATTCCCATCGGCAGCAATCGTTGATACATATTGAAGCAGCATGATCGGAGAATACATATCCATTTGGCCAATTGAATAATGCATTAACATACCCGGCTCTTTGGCAATGCCCATATAGCCGGTTGTTTCGTTCGGCACATCCAGTCCAGTCACATTTCCTAAACCAAACATAGAGTAATAATAACGCATTCGTTCCAGCGTACCCGAAAGATCCTGTATATTCAGTGGCTCCCCTTCAACATAGACAGCACCACCCATTCGAATAGCTATATTGAACATGTAGACGTTACTGGAAACCGCCAAAGCATCAATATCCGTGACAGCTCCATGGTTTTCATACGACGCAAACTCTTGCCCGGCAATATTCATCACATCATCGATAATGACCTCGTTCGGCTTGACAACACCTTCACTCAAGCCCATATAAACCGTTGCCCCTTTTACACTGGATCCCGGATTGAACAGCTGCTGGTAACAACCAGAAGCAAAGTAAGTCATCTTTTTAGTGTCCAGATCGATCTGATATCCGGATAAAGCTAGAACCGAACCATCATTCGGATTCATGATACACATATACAAGCTGGAGAAATTTTCACGTTTGCTAGCTCCAGCATTGTTTTCTAGGATCGATTTCAACACTTTGTCAAGATATTGTTGTAATTCAATATCAATAGAAAGATAAATATCGTTTCCCTTTACTGCTTCTCTAACAACTTCTTTATGAGCAAGGCCTTTTGAATCGTAAGTAATTTTGGATACCTGGCTCGTTCCGGCAAGAATGTCATTGTATTCAAGCTCCAGACCGGATTTCCCGACTGTTGCATTGTATTGGTATCCTCGTTGTAGGAAATAATCTGCTTTTTCTTCCGGTAATCCTTCTGTACTGCTGGATACTGTACCAATGACATCCGATAACGATTCTCCATATGGATATTCTCGTTTCCACCCTCCAAAATCCACATCAAAGCCTGGAAAATCACTCTTGTGTTCTACAAGATACGCAACATCCTGGTCACTGACATCCTGAAGAATAACGTTTTCCTGCCCTGTTGAAGCGTTTTCTGTCATTCGTTGATATACAATAGCCATCTTGAGCTCTTCATCGGACATTTCATTGATTTCATCCTTACCGATCCGGCTGATCAATATCTGATGCCGACGACCCTCCGCCGCATCTCCCCACAAACCGGTTTCATATTCATTTCTCTCTTTTGTGGTCAACAAATGATTGGCACCATATTCTTTATCATCAGGATCTAAAAAGGACTTATATGTAATATATGCATCTTGTTTATCCAATTCTGAAAACTGATCTACATCAATATCGAAGACCTCGACGACGCGTTGTGCATACAATTCATAATCTTCAGCAGATAAGTTATTCGGAGATGTATATACGATGTTGTGGCTGACAACCGTCTTAGCTAGTACACGGCCTTTGACATCATATATCTGCCCACGCGGTGCACTTACATACTGTTGAATAGAAGTATAATCATCTTTCTTGGCAGTATATTCATCATAGGAAAACACCTGTATATAGACCAAACGAATAAAGATAATTAAAAATATTACCAGAATCGTTCCGGATAATACCAGGATACGATGGCTGATTTCCTGATCTAATGATCGTTTGGAAGGTTTACTTTTTGGGAATTGAATCTTCGGTAATTTCAAACTTTTCACCTCGTTTTTTATTATACACTAAATTCTATTCTTTTGTTTAGGAATAAAAAATTGTATACTTATCAAGGGGTAATTATGAAACGAAATGAAACAAGACAAATTTTAGTCAATGGATTACCAATTGGTGGAAACAATCAGGTTATCATACAATCCATGTGTAATATAAAAACATCTAAAGTCAACGAAGTGGTACAACAGATTCTAAAGCTTGAAGATCTTGGATGTCAGATGATCCGGGTCAGCTGTATGGATAAGGAAGATGCAGCAGCTATCCGTAAGATCCGAGAACAGATCCATATTCCTCTGGTAGCAGATATCCATTTTGATTATCGTCTGGCCTTGGCTTGCATTGAAGCTGGCGCAGACAAGATCCGTTTAAATCCAGGCAATATCGGCTCCAGGGAAAATGTAAAAAAAGTCGTGGATGCCTGTAAAGAAAAACACATCCCGATCCGGATCGGAATTAACAGTGGTTCACTGGAGAGGGATATACATGAAAAATACGGAAAGCCAACTGCGCAAGGTATGGTGGAAAGTGCAATGCGACATGTGCACATTTTGGAAGAATGTGATTTTTACAACACTGTCCTTTCCTTCAAATCCAGCGATCCGTTATTATGCATCGAAGCATACAGGCTGGCCAGCAAAACCTTTACATATCCATTGCATCTTGGTGTAACTGAGGCAGGTACCTTGACAACCAGTGCTATTAAGTCTTCATTAGCCTTGGGCACACTTTTGCTGGAAGGAATCGGTAACACCATCCGGATCAGTATCAACGGAGATCCATATGATGAAATCACTATCGCAAAAGAATTGTTGCAGGCATGTCATCTGATTGATAATGTACCTAACTTGATTGCCTGTCCGACTTGTGGTCGAACACAATGGGATATGCAACCAGTCGTCAATGAAATTGAAGAATATTTAAAAACCGTCAACAAAAAGATAACGGTAGCCATTATGGGATGTGCCGTTAACGGCCCTGGAGAAGCCCGACATGCCGATATTGCGATTGCGGGAGGACATAATGAAGGACTGCTGATAAAACGTGGTAAAATTATCGAAAAGATGCCACAGGAGAACATGGTAAAGCGATTAAAAGAAGAAATTGATGCATTCTAAGAAGGGAGAATCCCTTCTTTTTTTAGGAAGTTGTTTTATATAAAAAGGAGTCTTGTTAAGAAGGCTCCTTTTGTCCGATCACATCCGCCAGAGATGTGTCTTGTACAAATGTATTTGAATTATAAATATAATAAATATCCGTAATCATATCTGATTTAATAACAGATCGTATATCCTCATAATAATAGCGAGGATCAATAATGGTAATAGTTCGGAAATGCGGAATCAAAAAAGGAATCAAACTATTTGCATAACTGTCTTTAAAGATCAAAAGATGTTTGGAACTGTCATTATCCATTTCCAGTTTGATCATAGAATAATTACCACCTAAGAATACAGAATATGCATCCTGTGTTTTTAAGGCTTTATCGTCATACACTGTTCGTGATTTGACCCCAAGCGCTTCATTGGTCATCAAGTAGTCCACGGCCTTTTTAGGTACGTAGATCTCGATAGAGTCTTTCAGATCATCGCTACCGACCACATGGGATAAACTTCCGGAAAAATCTTCAGTTACTTTCATAACATCATACTGATCCAAAGGTACCGGTTCCAACGGTAATAATGAATATGCGTAATAAGCAGCCAAAGTCGTCCAATGATGATCGGTCTTATAATACAACTTTTCGTGGTTGTGTTCTTTAAACATCTGGCGAACATCTACAACTTGTATGTTTTCATCCAGAGACGAAAACACTAAATCCATCTGTTTATTTTGATCGATTGCTTCAGCATCGTACGGGCACAGATTCTGATATATATTAGCCGCATTGGGCGCCAGCAGGAAAACTGTATTCAACTTGTTTTCTTGATAGAAAGCATTCATTGCGTTCAAATTACGGTCAAGCTCTGTATCATTGGCAGGTTCAATGGCTTCAATTAGTCCACGCTCTGTTAAATAAACATTTTCTATTTTTTTGATACCTGTCTTCTTTTGAATCTGGTATTTGAACTGGATCATTTCATTTCTTTGGATAAACTGGTCAGAAAACCAGTTTTCCATATCCTTCATGGTCAGCCCTTTTAATATATGATCTTTGTTAATGACAGGAAATTGTGCCAATGATCGATTCTCAATATCTGATGATGCCTGGTCCGGAATATAAAGATTTACCAAACCAATACATGCGCATAAAAGGACAAAGAACCAGCCAAAACGACCATATCTTTTGTTTATATCTGATTTTGGCATATCTTTCCTCCCTTCTAAAAGGCATAATATAAAAAAGACTGATAAGAACTGCTGATGATAAAGACAACGCTCAATGCAAAGACTGCCAGCATTGCCACTGTAATAATAGAGAAACCAATGTCGTTTGTTTTATAAAGAAGCAGCTGTTCCATTCTTTGATAAATATTCGTACAAAATAGTATAGCCAGTAACAGCCATATCGCATTGGAACCAACTACATACATAACTTCTGTATCGATCCAGGCACGATTGCCTGTTGGTAATAAGTGCCCAATCGTCTGAAAAGCACTACCTATATCCGGACTAAAGAAAAAGATCCATCCGATAAATATAATCAACAACGCATAGACTCTAGCCAGTATTTTGTATTTCTTTAAATATTTCGAAAGAAATTGATGTTCTAGCAATATCCAAAAACAGTAATACAGCCCCCATACGATAAAAGTGATATTGGCTCCATGCCATAATCCGGTACAAAACCAAACAATCACCAAATTCAAAATATGGTTTTTGCGGTTTCCACCAAGAGGAATGTACAGATAGTCCCTAAACCAGTGTGACAACGATATATGCCAACGTCTCCAGAAATCCTGTATGCTGGTTGCCAGATAAGGATGTCTAAAATTCGGTTCCCAGTGGAAGCCAAAGATTCTGCCAATACCTATGGCCATATCGCTGTATCCGGAAAAGTCAAAATAAATCTGCAGCATGTAAGATAATACATATATCCATGTACCGAATATCGACGAATTGGAAGCTAGCTGTTTGAACACCAGAGCCATCGTATCTGCCAATATAACTTTCTTGGCCAAACCTTTAATGAACAAAAACGATCCGGATCCAAGGTCTTCATTTGTCAGCTTACGATGGTTTATTTCCTCTTCCATCGAATGATACGGAACGATAGGGCCCATTGAAATCTTTCCAAAAAAACTGATATACAATGCAAAATCCAACAAAGAAACACATGGAATCGATCGTCCCTTGTATATATCAGCTAAATAGGTTATCTCACTAAATGTAAAATAAGATAATCCAACCGGCACGATCATATCGATTCGTTCCAGATCCCATAAAAAACCCGTATATTTATAAGCCACCAGCAACCCCAGATTAACCAGCACACCTATAGCCAGAACCATCTGCTTTTGTTTTCTGTCTGTTTTTGTGTTGATCATGTTCCCGGTAAGATAGTTCCATCCTATCGATAACCCAAGCAGAATGACATTCCGTACATCTGCCCATCCATAGAACAACAAAGATGCTGTCAATAAAAAAATATTTAACGCCTTTGTGTTGCGCATAAACCGGGAAATCAGTATTACCGTCGGAAGAAAGCAGAATATAAAGAATAGATTATTAAAATTCATGGTTCCTCCTTACTCTATGCCAATTTTCTTTTCAAAGGATTCCTGTAGCTTATCTGCTTCCGATGAAACAATATAAACACCATAATTTGTATAGGTTTCTACTGTTGCCTGTCGAAGCAAATCAGCTTGTTTCGGAGCATATTTATCAAAAACATCCAATTGATCTTGTATCCTTGTTTCCATCTTTTTAGCAAAATCTGATGCTTGCTCAGGACCCTTAAAACGTACGATAACGATTTCATCTGCAGTCATCGTATCTTTTGCCTTCCAGTAAATGCAGTATTCATACGAACTAGGATCCAATGACAAAAATCGTTTCATAGCCTGACTATCTCGCCTTTCCATCGCCTCCGTATCGACCTTCGAGGTAATATAGTCCACCATTTTTTCTTCTGCAATCTTTTTTTCTTCAGGTATATCCATACGCATATGAACAAACAAGATCATCCCGATCACCATGGCTGCTTGAAGCAGTATCAACATATTTTTTTTCATGATAGATCCTCCAATGGAAGCATGTTCAATGCCCATGTTTTATAAAATGAACTTTCAAAATGAATGCCATCCCCGGCATAGATATCTGCTTTTCCATTATTTGAAATTTGATTATTGTCGATGTATGTCCATCCATTTCTTTCACACATCTTTTTTATTTTTTTATTGTATGCATCTACCTTCTTCCACTCTTCATTGGCTTCGGTTGTTTCTTCGGATGCAGGAATAATAGAATTCACATAAACATGCACATCCTTCGGACAATGCTTTAAAGCTTCTTTGATCTGGTTCTCGTACAATCCATCAAATCCACCATCCAAAGCATCCAGATTCGAAACAAGATCATTCACACCATATGAAAAGAAAATATAATGTACCTTCAATGCATCCAGTTGATCCAGGTAATCCGTAATGCTGTAAACCGTATTACCACTATCCGCTAATACCCGGCTTTCTTCCAAAAAGCCGTAGGTAGAATACCCCATGGTTCGGGAATCTCCCATCAGAACAAAATCATGAAAATAGGAAAACACATCCACAATACCTTTTTTTGCCGCTGCCTTGATTTCTTCATTATGGAGTTGATTCATCTTCTTGCTGAAATTGTCAACTTCTAGATTTTCTTGTTCTTTTATATAAGCAATTCCGTCCAGCTTCTTTTTAGAATCTGGTTGTCTGTTCTGGGTAAAAAAGACCAGACATAAAATACATATTATGTATATTCCGTACTTTTTAATGAATTCCATACTCTTTATTTAACTATTTTTATGCACATAATTCAACATCAATTCCTTTTTATAATAAACACTTTTACAAAATCAGCGTTATATAAAGTAGATTCTAAATAAAGAAAAAAACGTCTGTGGATCATTATCCTATCCGCAAACGTTCAATTTCTTCCTTATATGGTGCTTTTCCGTCAATATAAGGTGTCTCCAATATCTTTGTAACGGACCGTAAAGCAGGATGCCAGACAATCCGGTATAAAGCATCAAAACCAATCAGTCCTTTTCCTATGTTAGCATGACGGTCTTTATGGGATCCCTTTGGATTCTTTGAATCATTTATATGGATACATAACAGCCGGTCTAGCGATAGAATATGGTCGAATTCAGCCAACAATCCATCCACATCGTGTACATTATAACCAGCGTCATGTACATGGCACGTATCCAGACAAAATCCGATCCGATCTTTTTTATTTACCCCTTCAAAAACTGAAGCAAGCTGTTCAAACGTATATCCGCATTCACTACCTTTTCCGGCCATGGTTTCCAACGCAATCTTCACATTCGTATCATCGGAATCCAACACCTGGTTTAAACCCTTTATGATCCATTCTATTCCTGTTTCCATACCAGCCTTGACATGACTGCCCGGATGCAGTACCAATGTCTTCGCTCCGATGGCTTTTGCTCTTTTCAGTTCCTGTGACAAAAAGGTACATCCAAAATCATGTATATCCGGTTTTATCGAATTGGCCAAATTGATGATATAAGGAGCATGGATGATCAATCGTTCGACATCAAACTCAGAACGCTCCATCAATTGTTTGGATTTTTCGATTTGAAACATTTCAGGATCTTTTCTTATTGAATTACTAGGAGGTCCTGTATAGATCATAGCAGCATTAGCCCCATAGGAAAGTGCTTCTTGAATGGAACCATACAAGTAGGAGGGCGCTTTCATGGAAACATGACTTCCCAGATAGATTGCATTACTATTGTTTTTCACGCTGTTTTTGAATAGCCCTTTCTTTTTTCTGTCTTTGAATGTCCTTGCGGATCATTTCTCTTTTTCTTTTACGTTTTAACTTTTCAATTTGTTCTTTTTGCTTTTTTTTATAATTCGGTTTTACCTTTTTCGTTTTCTTTTTGACGATCTTTTCAATTTCCCTCGTCAATTCATCTTTCTTCCCCTTTTTTTCCTTTTTACGGATATCCACAATTTCCTTTTGTTTAATATCCTTTTCAACAAAAGCAATCCCTTGTTTTTCCAAAGAACGAATGGCATTACCATCACTTTGCATATACAATGCAATACAAGTTCCATCTCTTTGAGCACGGCCCGTTCTACCGGCTCTATGTATATAATATTTCAGATCTTTTGGAAAACCCATGGAAATAACATGAGTTATTCCATCGATATCAATACCACGGCTCGCAATATCGCTTGCCACAATATATGTCTTTTCATGTGCAGTAATCATCTTTACCGCTTTTTTTCGTTCCCTGGACTCCATAGATCCATGAAGTTCAGCTATATCATACCCATGTTCACGCATCGCATTGGCTGTCTGTGCTGCTTGTTCGTTGGTATTAGCAAAGATCAAACATACATATGGCTGAATTGCCGGTAATACATCAAACAAACGATCAATATAACTTTTGTGTTTACAAGAAATCAAATAATGGTGTACATCACTTTGAAATTGTTGATTTTCTTCAATTTGGATCAAATATGGATCTGTTAGATATTTTTTCAAAAACGGTTGTAGTTCCATCGGAATCGTCGCAGAGAACACCATGATCTGTATATCTTTATCCATCTTGGAAAGGATCTGATCAATATCCTCTAAAAATCCAAATTCCAAAGTCATATCAGCTTCATCGATGATCATCATGGAAGCCGTATCCAGTCGAAGTTCATTATTGTTGATGAACAGATCTTTCATACGTCCAGGGGTCCCGATTACAATCTGAGGTTGTTTGATAATGCTCTTTTTTTCCATTCCTCCGGTAATCAAACGCACGTGCACGCCAAAAGCATCGGCCAGTGGTTTACATCGGCTGTATAGCTGGTAAGCTAATTCACGTGTAGGCGCTGAAATAACGGCTTGTACTCGATCGACGGAAGGATCGAGCTGATCGAAGACTGCCATAAAAAAAGCATGGGATTTACCAGATCCGGTACTGGAAATACCTATTACATCTCTATATTTCATCGGTCTGTTTACGATTTCTTTTTGGATAGGCGTCAGTACTTTAAACCCTTCCAGTTTCATAATTTTTTCTACCGTATTCATATTTAATCCTCCAAAGGTTACCCTATATTACCACACAAAACAATTGAAAACAAATATCAGTCTATGGCATAATCATGACATGAATGTATTTGAAGTGAAACCTCAAGGATATTGCGGCGGTGTTCGCCAGGCAATCCAAAAAGCAATCGACTGTCGAAAAGCATATCCGGATCAGAAGATTACCGTTCTTGGTAATCTTGTTCATAATCAATATGTAAAAAAAGCGTTGGAACAGCTGGATATCCAAACAGTAGAAAATAGCCAGCGTACACGGTTGGAATTACTCGATGATATTCCCGAAGGCATTGTAATCTTTACAGCGCATGGTGTTCATCCTGATGTCCGGACCAAAGCAAGAGATAAAGGACTGATCGTAGTCGATGCCTCTTGTCCATTTGTAGTACAAACGCAGGCAATAGTTTCTCAGAAACTGAAAGAAGGATACGATGTATTCTATATTGGTAAATACAAACATCCTGAAGCAGAATCCATATATCTGCTCAGTGATCATGTTCATCTGATACAAAGCGAAAAAGACATTTGTGATATTAAAGCTGACAAAATCTTTGTAACAAATCAGACAACCATGTCCATTTATGAGATTGACTCTTTATTTCGTGCCATACATGCTAAATATCCAAATGCTCAGATCCATGATGAGATTTGTAACGCCACCCGCGTACGTCAACAGGCTGTTCGAAACCTGGATCCGAACCAAATCGATGCGTTGATAGTTGTAGGAGATCCTTCCAGCAACAATACGCGAAAGCTAGCCGCTACTGCATGGGAAAGCGGGATACGTACCGTTATCAAAGTGCAAAATGTACAAGAGCTCAATATAGACGATCTGAAAGGAGCGCAGAATGTTGCGGTAACTAGTGGAGCCAGTACACCGGGTTATCTAACAAAACAGATCCTTCGCTTTTTAACAGATGACTCCCATCAAAAAGAAGAGATATGCATAGACCATATTCTATGACATATCTCTTTTCTTTAAATATTCGATCCTTTTTAAAATGTTGCTTCTTTGAGGTTCTCCCACTTTTTTTAAAAGTTCGGTATATTTCTTTATTTCATCATGGATATACGACCGGTAATCTGTATCCATCACCGGATTTTTTCCCGTAACCATTTCCAGCTCTGTATAATCTTCTCTTTGTTCAGCATCGTAATCACAAACTATAATCGGATAATAGTGTCGATCATATACAACTTTTTCATATATTACCAGAAAATGGTGTTCCTGTAGATAGTGTCGCAGACTTTCAATATTCCGATGCGGCGATAAAATGTATCGTATCTTTCTTCCAGGATTCCCCTCTTGCAGGATCTGTTCGATCATTTTTCCACCCATGCCAGCAATAACGACCACATCCACATCGTCCGGAAGACCCTGCATACCATCCATTAAAAGACAGGAAATCCTATCTTGCAGTGAAAGCTCCTCAATAGACTGTCTGGCATTTTCCAAAGGCTTACGGGCAATGTCGCATGCGTATGCTTTCGATACCTTTTTATCGTAAACTGCTTGGCAGGCAATATAAGCATGATCACATCCGATATCTGCCAAACATTCTCCATCAATAACGGATACAATTTCGGACAGTCGTTTGGATATCATGATTTAATAAAGTCTTTTAATCGCTTGGAACGATTCGGCTTTTTCAGTTTACGGATCGCTTTAGCCTCAATCTGACGAATTCTTTCGCGCGTCACATTAAACTCTTTTCCTACTTCTTCCAATGTACGTGTACGTCCATCCTCAAGGCCGAAACGAAGACGCAATACTTTTTCCTCCCGCTCTGTCAATCCCTGTAGGATATTATCAATTTCATCCTTCAGTAATTGATTGTTTGTATAATCATCCGGAGATAGAGTTTCCTTATCTTCAATAAAGTCTCCCAAATGAGAATCATCCTCTTCTCCGATCGGTGTTTCCAAGCTCACCGGGTCCAGAGCAATCTTTTGAATCTCACGAACCTTTTCTGCCGAAATATTATCCATCTTTTCAGCAATTTCCTCCGGTAATGGATCACGTCCCAGATCCTGTACCAGCTGTCTCTGTATTCTTGTCAGCTTATTAATTGTTTCTACCATATGTACCGGGATACGTATCGTACGCGCCTGATCAGCAATGGCACGGGTAATGGATTGACGGATCCACCATGTCGCATAAGTAGAAAATTTAAAACCTTTCTTATAATCAAACTTATCGACAGCTTTAATAAGACCACAGTTCCCTTCCTGGATTAGATCCAGAAACAACATACCACGACCAACATATTTTTTAGCAATGGAAACAACAAGACGTAAGTTGGATGAAATCAAAATCTGTTTTGCTTCTTCATCCCCCTCCTGGATCCTTTTGGCTATTAACGGTTCTTCTTTTGGATCCAACAAAGGAATCTGCCCAATTTCCTTCAAATACATTTTTACAGGATCGTTGATCTTAGCGTGATTAGAATTGGCAAAAGAACGTTCCAGCATGGAAATCTCATCATCGATCTCATCCGCTTCTTCCTCATTCAGATCGATTTCCTCGTCCAGATCATCTGAATCTAATGTTTGTGAATCCATAAAAGTCACATCGTTATCGTCACACCAATTAAATAATTCATCGATATCATCATCTGTCAAATTCAGATCATTGATGGAATCCATGAATTCTTGTTGCGAAATCTGTTCGTTATTCTGACTTAACTCCAACAAGTATTCTTTTCCTTCTTCGATTGATTTAAATTTTTTCAAAGTTTCCATATTATCATACTTCCTTTCGCCAGATATTTTTCTTTTCAATGATCAACGTATTTTTCTTCTGAGACAATTTAGCTTTTTCTATCGGATCCGCCACTTCCACAATTTTACGATTTATACCATCAATTTGATCCTGGATAGTACATTCTTTGATTTTCAGTATACTGTCCTGGAAATAATCGGGATGAAACGTCTGGATTCTTTGCGGGTCATTCCAAATACCCATTAAAAATGTACGTATCTCTTCCTCGTCAATCTGCGCCATCAGTAAATCCATATCCAATGTATCAGCATGGCGATAAATGTCATAACAGTACAAGGATAATTGTTGGCAGCGTTCGTCTTTAAAAAATCCAATCTGGTTTCTAAAAAGTTCGGCTGCTGACTTACTGATCAAAATCATAGACAACACAGCTCTTTCAGCTCTGTAACGACCGGATTCCGGCAGCTGCACATAAACAGGCTGTGGTATTTTTTGACGGTCTGTTTTTTCTGGCTGTTTTACAGCCAAAGAAGAAAAATCAAATCCCGTCATTGTTTTTATACGTGAAATAAAAGCCGTTTTTTCAAATGTATCACACGTTACATCAATAACTGTAAACAATTCCTGCGCATAGGCTTTTTTATCTTCGTAATTCTCTAAATTGTATTTTGTTAATAAATAATCAAATAAAAACTCTACAAAGGAGATGGTTCGCTCCACAAAATGAGCCAGTTCCTCTTTTCCACCGGCATCGAAAATTTCATCCGGGTCTTTTCCACTCGTATTTTTAACGACCTGGATATCCATTCTAGAAGCTATTGCCATTTTACCAAATTTGTATGTAGCATCCTGTCCCGCTCTGTCGCCATCGTAACAAATAATGACCGGTACCTGCATACGACGGATCAAGGCAAGTTGATTATCTGTGCATGCTGTCCCCAGACAGGCAACGCTTTCATGAATATCTGCTTTTTCAAAGGCAATTACATCCATTGCTCCTTCAACCAGAATGCAACGGTGATTCCTGCGTGCAAATGGCAATGCTCTATGATAATTAAAGACAATATTTCCTTTTTCGTATAATACCGTTTGTGATGTATTAATATACTTCGGAGCTTCTGATGCATCATTGAGCCGGCGGGCCGTAAAACCTACAGGATTCCCATGGGCATCATGAATCGGAATCATAATACGATCCGAAAAAACCGCACGTCCATTTATAGCCAGGCCCGTCTGTTCCTGCTGTAAATCATCAATTTTCTTTGCTTTTAAAAAATTTACGGAAAGGGCTCCATCAGGCGCATACCCGAACTGAAATCTCTGAATGATATCTTCATTAATCTTACGTTTCTGTAAATAGTCCAAAGCTATAGCCCCTTGTGCTGAATTCAATTCATATTGAAGGAATTGAATGTACGAAGAAAGAATCTTATACAGCGGCTCGTTCGGATCTGCCTTTTTTTGGTAAACGTGCTCTGGTAATGAAAGAGGATAGTGAATCAGATCAGCAATTTTATATACAGATTCCGGAAACGAAATCTGTTCCATTCGCTGTACAAAAGTAAATACATTACCTCCAGCTCCACAGACAAAACATTTAAAAATCTGTTTATCCTGTGAAATAGAAAGACTGGGATCATGGTCATCATGAAACGGACACAATGCCGTATAGTTCTTTCCTCTTTTCGTTAAAGAAAGATAATGCGACATAATGTCCACAATATCTGCCTGTTGGCGAATGGCCTTTAAATCTTCTTCACGAATCCAGCTCAATGGTATCCTCCCTTTTAAAATTGAATTCTTTCGTTAATATAATCTTCCAGCTGATCCAGAGGAATACGAACCTGCTGCATCGTATCTCTGTCACGAACTGTTACACAATGATCCTCTGCTGTATCAAAATCTACCGTGATACAGAACGGTGTACCTATCGCATCCTGGCGACGGTAACGCTTTCCGATACTTTGCGCTTCATCGTATGTACAAGAAAAGTGTTTTGTTAAGTCATGGAATACTTCCATAGCCGGCTGCTGAAGCTTCTTGGACAATGGCAGTACCGCAGCCTTGTATGGTGCCAGATAAGGATGTAATTTTAATACAGTACGTTCTTCCTTCTCCAGTTGTTCTACAGTCAACGCTTCAGACATGACCGCTAGGATCAATCGTTCCACACCAACGCTTGGTTCAATAACATATGGAATGTATTTTTCATTGGATTGAGGGTCAAAGTACTCTAGAGATTGCTTACTATGTGTCTGGTGTGCTTTTAAGTCAAAATCAGTACGGTCGGCAATTCCCCATAATTCTCCCCATCCAATTGGATCCGAGAAGAAATACTCAATGTCCTTTGTACCGTTGGAATAATGAGCAAGCTCTTCTTTAGCATGTTCACGTAAACGAATGTTTTCATCGCTCAGTCCCAAATCTTTTAAGAACTGTACACATTGTTCACAATAATATTCAAACCATTCTAAATCTGTTCCCGGTTTGCAAAAGAATTCCAGTTCCATCTGTTCAAACTCGCGAGTACGGAAAATAAAGTTACCCGGTGTAATTTCATTACGGAATGATTTACCAATCTGTCCAATTCCGAAAGGTATTTTTTTACGCATCGAACGTTGAACGTTTTTAAAGTTCACAAAGATTCCCTGTGCTGTTTCCGGGCGTAGATAGATAGCATTCTTGGCATCTTCCAGCACACCCTGATATGTTTTAAACATCAAGTTAAACTGACGAATTCCAGTAAAATTTTTTGCGCCACATTTTGGACAACAGATTTCATGTTCGGTAATATAGCTTTCCATCTGCTCATTGCTCCAACCGGCACAGTTCTCATCCGATGCATCTTCAATCAGCTGATCCGCGCGAAAACGGCTTTTACATTCTTTACAATCCATCAAAGGATCGCTAAAGCCCCCCACATGACCACTGGCAACCCATACATTTGGATTCATTAGAATCGCACTTTGAACACCCACATTATTCGGGTCTTCCTGAATAAACCGCTTCCACCATGCGTTCTTAATATTATTCTTTAATTCTATACCTAATGGCCCAAAATCCCAAGTATTTGATAAACCACCGTAAATTTCCGATCCCTGGTATACAAATCCTGAATTCTTCATGTGTGCAACAATGTCATTAAATGTAGCTTTGCTCATTATCCATACCCCTTTTCTTTCATTTAGACATAAAGATATACTTTATAATTATACAACAAATTCTATACAAAAAGAAGTCATTATCGAATCGTTTTTAAAAACTGTAAACTGTGTATTTGTGTATGCATGTAGTATTGATACCATTCGGCCCACTCTAGTATGTCATCAATTGTCCATGTGTACGTATTACAGAAATCTGAAATCCGATCTTCTCTAACATGAAAGAGTGAATATATACGTATCAACTCCTCTTTAGTCTGTTTCATAAACTGTCCGTGATTACAATTACGACATAAGAACCCACCATGTGGAAGTGATAAAGTTTCCAGGTTTCTTGTGGTGCCACATTGTACACAACCATCGATATACGGTGCAATTCCCTCTTTCATCAAAATATCCCGTAAACAAATACAAGCCCATGTATACCCATTTCCATCCTGCTGATCAAAAGATTTCCACATGTTTTCTACCGCCATAATCAAAAAGGAGTCCATCATATGGGATCGAAGAATCTCGTGGATCAGTGAACAAGTGGTCTGCATGATTAGATCCTGTGGTATATGATAGTAATATTTCTGTGTATTTCCATAGAGTAACGAGTAGTATCCGTTTTGATCATGCAAGGTCATCGTTACACGAGAAAAAGGCTGACATATCAATCGATTCTTCGATGTCAGCTTTTGTACTCCTTTAGCCGTAACTGTATAGATACCTTGTTCATCCGCAATACGAATACGGCCATCATTTTCTTTATAAGGATCATTATCCAATACCAGTACGTTTTTATTAATCGTCACTGTATTCATCCATTCCAAATTTCTTTATCTTATCTTCTTTATTCCGCCAGTTATTCTCCACTCGGACATATAATTCCAGATCTACGGATTGTCCCAGCTTTTTAGATATTTCATTTTGTGCATCCAGACGAATAGCCCGGATCATTTTTCCGTTTTTGCCAATCAATATCCCTTTTTGACTTTTTTTATCAACGATGACTGTCATATGTAAATAAAGCTTATTTCCGACAGATTTCCGATTCTCTAAAATAACCGCAACACTATGTGGAATTTCCTGTTGTGTTCTTGTTAAAATTTTTTCCCTGACAATTTCACATATTTGAAAATTCTCATCGTGATCACTAGTCATGTCACTAGGAAACAAAGGAATTCCCTCCGGTATATATTGATAAAAAACATTTAGTAATTCCAGCAGATTATCTTCCTTTAATGCACTGATAGGAACAATTTCGTCAAATTCATATTGAGAGTTCCAATTCATAAGCATTTCCATCATTTTCTCTTTGGATAATCGGTCTACCTTATTTACAATTAGAATCACCGGTTTATGTAAAGTTTTGATCCGATCCAGTATAAATGTATCCCCACTCCCAAAAGACTGTGTCCCGTCAATGATCCATCCAATGCAATCACAGTCTTCCATGGCCATATATGCATTTTTATTTAATACACGACCCAATGCCTGCTGCGGTTTATGGATGCCAGGAGTATCAATAAACACATATTGTGCCTCTTCCTTTGTTAGTATGCCGGCAATATTATTACGTGTTGTATTTGGTTTATCTGACATGATTGCCAGTTTTTCATGGCACAATGCATTCATCAATGTGCTTTTCCCTGCATTCGGTCTACCTACAATTGCAATAAATCCTGATTTATATGCCATATTCTTTCCTTCCTAAAAAATTTTAGGCAAAAAAATCATTAATCCAACAACAGCCGCTCCGATACATAGAATAAATTCGGCACCGGCAGCCATATCCTTAATTTGTTTTGCCTGCTCATTTTTTTCGACAGATATATAATCCACTATCCTTTCAATACATGTATTAAATATTTCCCCACATATGACCAATGAAATGAACAAAATCAGCCACATCCATTCATATAACGTAACATGAAAAAGAGAACCACAGATTATCACAATACATGCAAAACAGAAATGAATTAAGATACTTTTATCTTGAACGGCATAACAAAGCCCGCTCCATGCATACTTAAACCTATCGAGGAACCATTTCATTTAATATCACATCCTGTAATCCGAACATTTCTTTTTCCTCTTCCTTTGTCATGTGATCATACCCCATTAAATGAAGTAAACCGTGACAAAACAGAAAACAGGCTTCCCGGCGTATAGAATGTCCATAGGCGTTTGCTTGATCTCTGATTGCCTGTACATTAATAAAAATATCCCCAAGTTCATATTGATCTTCTTCCAGAAAGGCTACATCTATATCATCCTGTAAAGCAAAGCTGATAACATCGGTAGGTCTATCTACATTTCTGTAATCACGGTTAATTTCATGAATTTGTTCCGGTGTCACATAAATAACTGATAAGCTCCAATTACCAGGCTTATCTAAAACTTGACAGGTCCTATCCAAAATCTTTTCAAAATCTTTCTTGTATCGATACACAGATCGATCTTTCGCTTGATTTGTAAATATAATTTCCATAACTCATAGTATACCCACTTCAACCAAAAAAGAAAAGACAGCTTTTTAAGAATTCTTTAGTCCGCGGATCCAACGATCGATGCCATATTTTGGCATAGATCACTTAAACCGGAAGGAACTTCTTGCCGCTTTTTTTCCATATGGTCCTTGGCATTGGATTCTTTCATGATATATTGCTATGTATTGTCTCTTATCTTAAAAGATCTACGAAAAAACAGCCCTCTTTGGGCTGCTTCATTATTTGGTTGTGTTTCTCGGCATTTTACTGTATGCCATTTCGATATTGCGATTGTATTCAACGCTTTGATCATCCATCAACATTTTTGTTAATAACCGCATAGATACGGCTCCCATATCATATTCAGGAATCGTGTATGCAGATATATTCGGACGTACCATCATTAAATACTTATTGTTCAGAATACAGATCAGTTCAGAATCGTCCGGTATGTTATATCCAGCTTCATGACTTGCGTTTAACATTGCAATGGCTTGTGAATCCCGCAATGTTATAACTACCTTGGTTGGTGTGTTATTTTTAAAATAATGCGACAAATAATTATAGGAACTCTTATAGGATTCATCATAAGAAATGTATTGATCAAATGTTTTTCCTTTTTCTTTAAAAGCTCTTTGTATACCCATCATCAATTGTTGCATCATACTCATATTGATTTTGTCTTCAACGATGGAAATATCGTCAATTCCCTTTTCAAAATACGAAGTAACCAACTCATAAGCCATCTTTTCAAAATCTATATAAACATTTCCTACATTTGTTAACTTTGTTTCCGGAATTTTGCTTCCTACTACAACCATTGGAATCTGGTATTCATTTAATACTTCCATTTCCTCCTGAGAGAAATTATCGTTAAACAGAATCACACCATCCACTCTTGATTTAATAATGGACTCGATCACATCCTGCATCTTGGAAATACCTTTGCTTGTAGTATGAAACATGATGTTGTAGTTATAAATCTTCGCTACATCCATCAAACCATTTAAGATCTTCTCATTATAAGAGAATAGCTTTTCTCCCATTACAATGGATATCGTTGTTGTTTTGGACAAAGCCAGACCTTGGGCGATTGCGTTTGGCTTGTACCCCAGTTTCTCAATTGCTTCCTGTACACGTAATCGTGTATCCTCACGAACTACATTACTGTCATTAATAACTCGACTTACCGTCGCTAAGGAAACATCTGCTTCTTTTGCAACATCATAAATCGTTATTCTTTTCATTCAGATTCTCCGTTATCTTTATTTTTGATTTTATTAATTCCCGTATTGATAAATTCGTTCATTTTTGAAATAGCATCTTCTGCTACATCAACAGACTTTTTAAATGTATCCGATTCACGGATTTTTTCAATCTGCTCACTGCCTTTGTCTACCAGATCTCTGACATTATCGTTTTTCATCAGAATATCCGATCCGGCTTTAATTCCGTCCGATACCAGGCCAACAGCACCATCAATAAAATCTTTTCCCGCATTTAATGTTGAACGAACTTTTTCGTTTTCTCCAATTTCAGAGATTTTCTCTTTTGTCGTATTGATGATATTCTCAATATCTTCTTTAACTTTGTCTTTTCTTGCACGTACATTATCTGCGTTCGCATTATTATTGATCCAGGAACGGAAATCCTCCAGCACAGATTTTATTTTTTCTTTCGCATTTTCTACTTCCTTTTCGGCCTGTTGATCGTCAGAATCTTCTCGCATTTCATCTAGTTCACGTAAAGCTTCTGCTTCCAATTCGTCGACAGACGTTTCATCGACGATTTCGATCGGCTCAACGATTTCTTCGGCAGTTTCTTCAACCACTGCTTCATCTTCTGCGACTTCTTCTACAATTTCTTCAACCGCTTTATTTTCTTCACTCATGTTCTTCTTCCTCCTTTGTATGATTTATTGGAAATTCCTTAGATTCTGCTTTGATCTTTTCTACTTTATCCTTAACAGCTTCTCCTTTTTCAGACACCATGCTGACTACATTATCTTTTTTTTCAGTCACCCATTCCTTAATAGCTTCAGGATCTTCCGGAAGATTTGAGCTGTTTCTTTTTTCTTCAATCCAGCTTTTAGCGACTGCAGCATTCTTTTTTACAGAATCTGCTGCACTTGTTACAGCCTCTCTTGTTTTATGATGTACATCATCAACTGTATGAGATAAATCTTCTACTGTTGCCAAGGGTGCATCCAGTTTGCGTACCTGTTCCTCAGCCAGGATCAATGTACGATCAACCTCTTTTAATGTTTCAATAATTTTTTTGAGAAGCAGTGCTAAATACACCAGTACAACAACACCGACAACGGGTAAAATACATTTTGCTATAAAAGCAATACCTGATAATATCTGATCTGAATTCATAAAATCACCTCTTTACTGATTATAACACTTTAATATTTGACCGACTACATACTTCTGAAAATATTTTCATAAATAATGAAAACTCTTTTATTGTTAAATGATAGCTTAATAAAAGAAGAAGACCTATTCAGTCTTCTCAAATATTTCCTTTACCATATCTTTTAAAAGATAGATATCCTTGCTCGACATAAAGACATAGACGGCCGGTGCCATACCTGCCAGTACCTGCGCACTCGGCTGATCAACATCCAGCAATATACTGCCTGAGCAGAGATTTTGAAGGTCTTGAATGGTAACCGTGATCGTTTCGTCTTCACGTACAGCATTTTTCGGGAAATCACATAATACCACCTGATCTGCAGTATTCAGGCTTTCTGCAAACCCTTTTAAAAAGTGTTGCAACCGAGAATAGCGATCCGGTTTATAAAGCGCAATGACCTTTTTTTTCGGATATTTTTTACGTGCCATATCAATCATATAACGAATTGCTGTCGGATGATGCGCATAATCATCGATCAATACGCTTTGACCAACCTCTTCGATAACAGAACGACGAGCAATTCCTTTGAATTCCTGTAAACCTTCAACAATGTCTTCTGGTTTCATCCCGAGCTCACTGGCCAACGCAAAGCATCCCAGCGAATCCTGTAAAAAAGGGTCCCCTACTTCTGTCAACTCTACATGTGCAAGGATTTCACCTTTATGCAGGACATCATAGTGCATGCCAAAGGAACCTTGTTCAACATGAACCGCCTGATAATCATTACCATCTTTAAGTCCGTATGTCACGTATGGGATATTGTATTTCAGTTTTGGAAGATACGGATCATCACCAAAAATAACAACTTCTTTTTTTACTTGATCGATGAAAGACTGGAAGGCGGAAACATAATCGTCCATATCCTTATAATAGTCGATATGGTCTAGTTCAATATTTGTGATAATTGCATAATCCGGATGATAAGCCAAAAAATGCCGTTGGAATTCACAAGATTCAAACACAAAATGACCTGCATTCGGAGGCATGTATCCATGACCGTCCCCAATCAAATAAGCCGTATTATCCAAACGTGATAACATGTTTCCTAAAATACCGGTGGTTGTTGATTTTCCATGAGTACCGGCAACGCTGATGGATGTAAATGAATCAGCGAAAATACCTAAGTATTCATTATAGTAATATGTTTTTACAGTCGGATTATCAATAGCGGCTTGCACCTCCGGATTGGATGTATCAAATGCCAGACCAATAATAACAGTATCTCCATCTTTTATGTGGGCAGCATCAAATGTTGTAAAGGGGATTCCTCTTTCCTCCAGCCCATCTTGTGTAAATATATACTTTTCAATATCACTGCCGTTTACCTCGTATCCGGCATCATGAAGAAGGCATGCCAAAGCGGCCATGCCCGTTCCTTTGATTCCTATGAAATGATATGCCATTTCAATCCTCCTTAATTTTTCGATGCAAATAATTTTTCCTGGTGTGCCACCGTATCTTTTGTCTTTTCAAGCATATCCGATAAATCGATGGCTTCCGGTTCTTCCGGTGTTACATTCGGATCCGGTTGTTTTACAGGAATCTTATCAACCGGTTTATATCCAGGAATACTGGATCCATACATCGGAGAAATCACTTTAACCAGATCATCGCTTTCAACCGGTTTATCCAAATCGATGGCATTATGGACTTTATTAAAATCCTTCTGATCGTCTTTTACATTTCCGAATATCGGTGACATGATGGACTGATATTCGACTTCTACCGTTTTATGAGTTCTGGGCTGCTGTATCTTACGACGATCATAACGATACGTTCTTTTCTTCTTCGTACTAGGGTCGCGACGAGAAACATCATCCACGTTTAAAGAACCGAAGCTTTCCGGCTTTTTCGGCTGTTGCGGTTGTGTATATACAGGTTGCTCAGATACAGGTTGTACAAAGGTTTGCTGGATCGGTTGAACCGTAGGCTGTACAGGTTGCTGTACCGGTTCCGGTGCAGGTTCAACATATTCTTCCTCTTCGTATTCTTCTTCCCGTTCCTGTTCTTCCAATTCTTCCATTTCTTCTTCTACATCAATATCTTCGTTAAAAATTGACTGCATAAAATCTTTTAAAGCCATCTGTATTCCTCCTTTGCTTATGATTCGTTGTCTGTCCATACAGCTCTGTAAATAGGCTGCCCCTTCTCAACAAATTTCTGTTCATATTCCGTAAACGCATCTTCATCATGTGTAATAGAACGATAATCTACATCTATCTCTTTCATTTTAAAACCAGCATTTTGAAATTCCAAGAGGGAATATGAAAATAATTTTGAATTATCTGTTTTCATTTGTATTGTACCATTTTCACTAAGAATATGTTTATATTGCTCTAAAAAACTATGCGATGATAATCTTCTTTTCGCATTTCTATTTTTAGGCCATGGATCAGAAAAATTTAAATGGATCACATCCACTTCCTTCTCATCAAACCATTCATCGATCTGCATGGCATCTCCATGTATAAAAAGAAGTTTTCCCTTGTCTGGGTCTTCATCATACTTTTTCGCTGCTTTACCAGCAGCCGTATCATTCTTTTCAATAGCGACAAAACCCTGTTCCGGGTACATTTTGGACATCTGTAATGAATAATTCCCCATACCGCATCCAATTTCGACATGTAAAACATCCGTATTAAGCGTGGTCTTCCATTTCCCTTTCAATTTCTCTGGGTCAATGATCCGACATTTTGCCTGTTCCAAATAATCAATTGCCCACTGGACTCTTCGCATTCGCATATTATCACCTGTTCCTACACTCTTTATCTATGATACCGATTTTTGTTAAAAAAGAAAACCGAGAATTATCCCGGTTTACTCTTCTTTTGATTCTGTATCTTCCTTTTTCGGTTCAGAAGGCTTTTTAAACTCTTTTTTCGGTTTCGGTAACAAGGCCTTTGCACTTACATTAACTCGGCCTTTATTATCGATTTCCGTCACCTTTACATCGATCGTATCTCCGATTTTCAGTACATCCTCTACTTTTGCAACCTTATGATGGCTGATTTTTGAGATATGTAACAATCCATCCACGTTACCGAATAAATTCACAAACGCACCGAATTTTTCGATTCGAACGACTTTCGCTGTAAATATATCGCCAACTTTGGCCTCGCGTACAATTTCTTTGATCATCTCTAAGGCACGGTTGATTGCTTGTTGATCCTGATGATAGATCACCACTTTACCATCGTCATCAATATCGATCTTCACATTATCACAAGCAGCAATAATTTCATTGATCTTCTTACCACCTGGACCGATAACATCTTTGATCTTATCCGGATTAATATTGGTCATCGCAATCTTCGGCGCATAAGGACTCAATTCTTTTCTAGGTTCCGGAATACAAGCTAACATATTGTCCAAAATCTCCAGGCGTGCTTTATGAGCCTGTGCCAACGCTTCTTCAAAGATATTTTTTGTGATGCCCGTTGTCTTGATATCCATCTGTAAAGCAGTAATTCCATCTTTCGTGCCGGCAACCTTGAAGTCCATATCACCAAAGTGGTCTTCCATACCTTGAATATCGGTCAGAACAGTATATTCACCAGTTTCATCATTCATGATCAGTCCCATCGCAATACCGGCAACCGGTGCTTTGATCGGAACGCCAGCAGCCATCAAAGACATAGTTCCCGCACAGATACTGGCCTGCGAACTGGATCCATTGCTTTCCATAACATCTGCAACGGTACGGATCGTATAAGGGAAATCATCTACACTTGGAAGTACTTGTTTCAATGCTCTTTCACCTAATGCACCATGTCCGATTTCACGACGTCCCGGTGAGCCCATACGTCCGGTTTCTCCGACACAGTATGGCGGGAAGTTATAATGATGCATAAAACGCTTCGTATCGAC
>AUXO013756462.1_pt1 | contig 34005 bp, 23 predicted proteins | sample 768731 | NCBI WGS metagenome assembly AUXO01 (sample SAMN02715735, study PRJNA202380) | gut metagenome | biome: sheep rumen | host: Ovis aries | place: New Zealand: Palmerston North
TTTAATAATAGTGTTCAGTTGTATGACAGAAGATATGTTAATGATTTTAATACATATGAAGTAGATGATAATTTTAACCCAAGACTTGAACAGTTGAAACAATGGGTAGCTGTGCATGAAATAACATGTAAGTATGTAGACAATAATAGAATTGTGTATAAAACAGATACTTATTCTATGACACAAATTTTCTACAATGATGCAAATGAAGTAACTAAATTTTATTATAGACCAGTTATATTTGATGACATTGCAAGTAGAAATGATATTTTTATGGTTATAGACTATTCTCTAAGATTCATCAATATTAAAGATGGTGTACAATTCTTGAAACAAGGTTCTATAACTAATATCAACATTAATAAATTTAATGTTTCACGTTCATCTATTGCAGTTAATACTACACCATATAAGATTTATAATAAGATTATTGAACAGAAAAATACTATTGTTAACCAAGGAAATACTTCACCTATGAAGTCTAAGTTTGTGAAAGTATTTTATAATTCAACACAAATAACATTAGATGTAAATGGTGTTCCTTATGATAACGGCACATATCAACTTCAAATAAGCCGTTCACCAAAGAATTATAAATTTGTATTTAAGCAATTAGATTTTAATAATAATTTAAATTATTTTGATTTGAGAGAATCTTCATATAAACTCTTTGTTAGAGAGAGTGATGGAAATGAAATTATTTTAGAGCCAACCTATTCGAATAATATGAATTTGTCACTTGGTGAAATAGAATTTAATATTCCAAATTCTGTATTGAATAAACTTAGAAAGGTATCTGAAAATGATAGATATATTTCTATAATTGCTTATAATCCAGATGGTTCTACAAGTTCTATGTATGATATGAGATTTACTATATAATCTATTAAGTAAATATCTGATAAAATTTTTAACTTATTAAAACAAAAATATTTTTCATGAAAAAAGAAGAACAAGATGCAGTTAGCATGTATGTTTCTGAACAAGAGACAAATGGGCAAGAAACTGTACAGCAAGTAACACCTGCTAAATCTACTGCGGCCGCAGCAAGAGAGCAAAGACTTCATGGAAGAGAAGACCTTCCTAGAGAGGAAGATACAGGTCTAAAATATAGAGATAATTTAGGATATCTTAAAATTGATATAGCCTCTCTTCCTACACAGGGAGCATTCTATCCTGAAGGAACAGAAATTAGAATTAGAGCTGCTCGTGGTGAAGAAATTAAACACTGGTCAACTATGAATGACCAAGATGTTGCACAACTTTCACAAGTAGATGATATTCTTAATTATATCATTGAACGTTGTGTATCAATTAAATTACCAGGAATAGTTGGAGGAAACTGGAGAGACCTTAAAGATGTAGATAGATTTTATCTTCTTCTTGCAGTGCGTGAATTTACTTTCCTTGATGGTGATAATGAGTTGATGGTACCAATCTCAGAAGGAAAGGATATTCCTGTAACTAAGGAAATGATTGACTTCATTCAGATTCCAGATGATATTATGAAACACTATTCACCTGAAGAAAGATGTTTTGTATTTAATCTTAAAACTGGAAAAACAATTAGAATGCATATTCCTTCTCTTGGTGTAACACAGTGGCTTAAGAATTATGCACAAACAAAGCAGCAAATGCGTGAAGGATTTGACACTGATTTCATTTTATATGCTCCTATGCTTATTTCAGATTTCAGAAAACTTTCACAGCGTGCATATGAAGAAATGGTTGCTGATGCTGCTGGTTGGACAGTTGCAGAGTGGTCTCTTGTAAGTCATGTTAGAGATTCTCTTTCAGCAGCTTCAGAAGCAAAAATTAAGTATACTAATGAAAACGGACAGGAGGTAACGATTCCTCTAACCTTTCGAGGCGGGCTTAAAGCTCTTTTCACTATTTCAGATCCCCTATCAATCTTATGTTAATATTTCTTTGGTTTTTGCTAAAGATTTGCACATACCTCCTATAGAGATGGGTAAAATGTTTTTCTATGATATTATGTATCTTTATAAAGCATATGAAGATTATGTTAATGAAGAAAATAAGCGTCAAGAAGAGCAACAAGCAGAATATCAAGAACAAAACAATATTGACCAGATTAAGAGTGATGCTATGAACAAATATAAAATGCCAGATATGAATAGCATTACTAGAGGAATGACAAATAGCATACCTAAATTTAATATTCCAAAAATTTAAGAGGTGCTTAAAAGTGCCTCTTATTTTTTAATCAGATAAATAAACAGATAAAATTACTTATTTAAATATGAATAAAATAGTAGAATGGATAAAAGAACGCTGGAAAGTAGTATTAATTGTTTTGCTTTCTTTGATGTTTATTAGTAAATGTACATCTGCTAACAATTATGAAAGAAAATATCATAAAGCTGAAGCAAGAATAGAATATGTCACAGACTCTTTAACAACTGTATATTCTAATAGTGCTAAGTATATTGATAGCTTAGAACTTGTTATTAAAGATAAAAATCAAGAAATTTCATCATTAAATAAGCAACTTAGTATTTATGTAGAACAGAATGCTCAATTAAATGATAGAAATAAAGCATTAGCAAATAAACCAGTTATTGTTAATGTTGAAAATAAAAAAGAAAATGAATAATGAACCAAAAAATATTACATAAAATTTTTATTTGGGGTTTCTTATTTCTTTATTTTTTAGTAGCATTAATTTCATTTTGTCACGCGGTACAATTTTTTGGAATAGGAAATGTAAAGTGGATGTCAATTGCTCTTGCATTTTCATTTGAGTTAGGTTTGGCTTTGTCTCTTGCGTCAATTCTTTTAAGTAATGAAAATAAGAAACAAACACTTCCTTGGATATTGATGATTACTCTTACTGCAGTACAAGTAATTGGTAATGTATATTCTGTATTTAGATACATTTCATTGTCAGAACAAGATTATTATCAATATCTCGCTAAGCCAATACTATTTTTTATAGAAGAAGTAGATGCTGGCTCAATTCAAGTTATTGTTAGTTGGATAATGGGTGCTATTCTTCCTATTGTTGCTCTTATGATGACTGATATGGTTGCAAATAATATTAAGAATGCTTCTGATGATAAAAAAGAATTACCAGAAGAATCTACAAAACCAATAGAAGAGCAAAAAGAGAAAATGGAAGAACCTGCATTTGAAGAAGAAAATGTTCCTGTATTTAATACACCAGAAGAGACAAAACTTGAAGAAGAACCGAAAATAGAAGCTCCTGTTTCTGTAGATTTAGATAAAGTAAAAGAAGATATTAAAGAGTCTTCTAAAGAAAAAGAAGATGAAGATAACATAGCAAATTATTTAGATGTTTTGACACCTTCTGAGAATAAATCTACATCAGAAAAAGATGAAACAAAAAGGGCAAGTATATTAAATTTTTTACCGGGAAAACTATTTAAAAAGAAAGAGGCTTCTAAAGGATATTTTAGAGACCCGGTAGTAAATAGAAATGATGAAAAAAGAGAGGAATAATCCTCTCTTTTATTTTGATATAAAAACAGTTTTTGATTCTAAATTTGAAAAATTTGAACCAGCTAAAGTAGGATCTGGTCCAATTGGCATTTTTAATCCAATAGCAGAAACCAATTTTTGCAAAGTTATTTTCAGTTCATTAGTATTAATAGCAGGAATATATGGTCCTGGACCAATGTTAACTTTGTTTCCTTTAACATTAACAGTGTCAGCTGTAATATTTACTGTACTGCCAGAAGTAATGTCTATGCTTCCTGTAGAAGTTCCTCCGCCGCTTCCAGATGCAGCAGATATTATAATTCTGTCATCATCAACTTCTATAACATTAGAATTATTTTGATGTTTTAATTGTATATTTCCAGAAGGGTCCAATGTGATACATGCACCTTTATGATAAATTCTAAATCCTGACATCTTTTGATAGATAACTATAAGTTGCTCAGCAGCATCATAAAGAAGAACATGTGTACCATCATAGTCATCTTTTATTTCTTCAATAAGAGCCGGGTCCATAGATTCAACATTCATATATTCTCCAGCATAGATATCTCCATTTAAAAATCTTACACGAACATATGCATCGATTTTCGGAACTGAAATGCTTCCATTTCCAGATGTACTGAAAATTGTTGAGTTCACAGGAGAAAACCAAGGTATGTTTTCATCGGGCAAATCATCAAATAATCCTAAGACTCTTACTTTGCATCTTCCTGTAAAGGTTGGGTCTTCATTAAATATTACTTGACCTACATATTCTTTATTTAAATCCATATTAATTTAATTCATTAAATCTTAAATTTGATTGATTAGTCGCAACAGACTTAGTATCATCTAATATTATATCTGCTAAATCCTTCAATACTTTAGTATCATCAGTTGCATTAGATTTTGATATATTTTCTAAAACTTCTGACATTACATTTTCTTGTAATTGTCTTTGCATGTTAGGGTCTGTTGCAGCTGAACGTATGTCTTCACTTTCAAGAACAGTGTCTCTTATTGTTCCTAATGCATTTAATGCATTTCTTAAAGCTTCTGGACCATAATTTTCAGCAATTCTAGTTACACGGTTATTTATGTTTCTCAATGCTGTATTATTTTTTATTGCATTTTTTAGTGCATCATCCTGTGTTGCAGTAGACCTTGGACCATTTTTAACAGTTTGATTAAGTATTCCTTCAGTTAATGCCATTGCTGCCATTTCTGGACCACCTTTGCCAGGTCTATAAGAAAATTTTGTAGGATCTTCTATTTTAGGATTCATTCTAATAGATGATTTTGTTATTACAGCATCTTTATTTATAATGTTTGTTATTTCACTATTGTATACATCTTTTGAAGTACTAGCATCTGTATAGAAATTAGATTCCATTAACATTTCATCATCTATTACTGAACCACGAATTAAATCTTTTTCTCCATTATTATCATTTATGTTTAATTCATATCCATTTCCATTTGCAGTTAATTGTGAATTAAGTGGATATATTTGTCTTATAAATAATTTTCCAACTTTTATTTTTATTTCTGGTGCAGGAGATTCAGTATTTTTATTAGATGAACTTAATTCATTTATATGTGCAAGAGTTTCTTCTATATCAAATTCACACATATGACAATCAAGACAAATAGTTGGCATTACATCATTAATTGCATTATTACAAAGATGATACATTGCTGAAGACATTCCACTATCTAGACTTGTTACTGTATCAACTGTTTGATTTATAGAATTCATTGTCTGTGTTACTGCGCTATTAGTTCCTAATAATCTTGATGATATAGATGAACCTATATTTAAAAGGTTATTTATAGATGATAACAAAGATGAGTCATATAGTTTATCAATAGAATTGGCATTCAAAACTTTTGAACTTGAACCAAATGGATATACTATTCCTTGTCTTGTCCTTGAATTAGATATATTACTTGAATGAAATAAACGAATTTCAGATATGTAAATTTTAACATTAAAAAATCTCATCATATCAGAAAGTATCCATCTTTGATAATAATCATCCCATGCAACGTTTTTATACAGCTGCATTAGTTGTGTTATTTTCATATCAAGTCCTTCAAGACATTTAATTGTTATAATATTTTCTCCGTCTTTTAATCGTATACCATCTCCAGGAGCTGTCTTTAAAAGGTCTCCTATTCCTGTAACAGATTGAAAATAATATGGATAATTATCTTGTATATCTTTAAGAGCATTTATGAAAAGCTTAAGCATTGTTGCTCTTTTTATTTCACCCAATCCCCTCTTTAAATAATCATATGTTGAGTAGGAGGCTTGTACACCACTTCTGCTTCCTCCTCGGCTGTTTGTAGAATTATATTCATACATAGAAAGAAGAGGTTCTGGCATTAGGTCTAATGAGCCTATCTGACTGAGCATATTTATACTAGTTTTATTCTCAAAAGAATCAGTATCAAAATTAAATTTTATTCTGAAACTTAAATATGTAGGTTCATCAAATAGTCTTGAAAATACATTAGGAGAAAAAATGCTAGTTTCTCCAAAAAATCCATTAAGATAAGTATCTCTTATAGTACTAGCAGATTCACTTTCATTAGAAACTAGAGATGATATTGCACTTCCAGCTTGAGTAACAGTTTGTCCTATGCTACTTATCTTTCCTAATATTTCATTATATTTGCTCATTCTCTTCTGTGTCTATTTTTATTCCTTCGGGTGTAGGCCATTCCCTACGTTTAAGAGTCAATATAGTTTTGAATTGACTGTAAGCTTCCTTTTGTTTATTAGAATATTCATATCTTATTTCATCAACTATATAAAATCCTGTATAAAATTTATTAAATTCTGCAGATGTACTACTAGGAGCAGAAGTTCTATCCATAGGGTCACTATACATAATATATACAGGAACTCTTTCTCCTCTCATTACTTGAAGACAAAGACCATCACATTCGACTACGATGTATAATTTCTCAAGTTCTGCATTATTTAATTCATTATTATATACAGCATTGTTATAATTTTGATGAATGTTTCCTGACCAAGTATTTGTGTCATTTTTGTCTTCATCTTCATTCATCTTATATTCAATACCTGTCCATATTCTTCGTGTGTAAGATTCTATGAGATTATTATTTACACGTTCTTGCTCATTTTCAGGATTTCTATCTTTTGTGTATCTTGCTCTTCCTCTCAATAGAATGTAAGAATCTGTTTTATTTTCATCATATGCAGGTTCAATGTTTAATGTTTCATAACAATAATCTTTATTATTATTGTAAATATTTTGATTATGAATATATGAATATACTATTTCTTTATATCCTGTTGACCTAGACACACCTGAATTATTTTTTGGTCTCCATTTCTTGATAAAGAATGGAGTTCCTTTCATATTAGGATCGTTTGAAAATATTTTTAAAGCAATTGCTTCTTCTTTATTATCAGATATTAAATGAGCAAATCCTGTGGTGTTTGAACCGAAAGTAATATCAATTTCATCTTCTGGATTAGAGCTGCTTAAAAGAAACTTATTAACATTTACAAAACAAAGATTGTAGTATATATCAATCCATGATTTAAAGAAAGACATTGAATCTTTCCAAGAGTGTTCTGTTACTTCAGTTATAAAATCACTAGGTCTTTTATAGCAGCAAATCCAATTTTGTAAGTCATTCATATCATCAGAATCATTATATGCAAATCCTATTCCAAAACGTTTTGCAGTTTCTTTCATAACATCTTTAGATGTTCCGATGACAGAATATACATTATTAGTAGAATCGATTCCTTCTATAAATAAATTTCCAGACAAATATATTCTCTTTTTTCCAGAATCTGTATTTGCACTAGAAGAGTTTATTATAAAATCATTTCTAATATAGTTTATATTATCAGTATTTGTTCTACAGAACACAGAAATAATATCACCATCTTTTGGCATATTACTTGATACTGCTGTACTATTAGAATACTGTATAACTAATGAAATTGAAGGAAGAAATGAATCTGAAGAAATCACCATAGATACTATATCAGATTCAGCAAATACTATGTCATTTATTCTAATTATTGGATATGAGTAACCTACAGTTCCTGCCTGTGAAGAACCGCTATCTGGTGTAGAATTTATGAAAGGAATAGAAATTTCATCAAACTGAATACTCTTTTTTATTTCAGGGTCTTCAACAAGTCTTACGAGTTTAGAATCTTTGTTATATTCATTCTTTCCTTCTATTCCTAATTCACTTAAATTATTTGCATTATCATTCCAAACAATATTTGACATTATCTCTTAAGACTATTTTTTAATGTAGCATTTAAAAACTGTCCGATAGTTACATCATTTCTTGCACAATCTACTAACTCAGAATCTGCAATATTATTTCCTTCAATATCAGTTACGTCATTAGGCTTAGATGAAACATTTGGACCAAAGTAAAGTCTTCCATTTTTCAAGAATATTCCACTTTGGCCGTTGTTTGCCAAGTTTCCTTCTACAGGTTCAATTGAAGAATTATTACTATTTGCAGGAATACTTCCAGTATTAGCACTAGGAGTATTTGTATTAATAAGACTATTATTTTCTTTATTATTTACACTATCTACATATGCAGTAGATTCTTCTGCTCCTAATTTAGCTGGAACTTTAGATTTATCAATATATTTATGATAATTTTTAACAAGATTATATGTTTCAATACCTGTGCTATTAGCGTATATGTCTTTAACATCATCATATATACTATTTAATGTAGGTACTGCAATAATATCTCCTTCTTCTATAGAGAAAGGATTATCTATTTGAGAATACTTAACAATCATTTCTGCATAAGTATCTTCACCAAATGCAGCAATTGACATTAAATCAGGACGCATTTCCATGTTTTTTCTAACTTTATAGAAAGAACATGTAACAACAGAATCTTTTACTCCAAAAATAGAATCTGTTAAATCTATCATATCTATACCTTCATTATTGGTATATGCTTGTTTATTATCTATACTATTCTTAAACATAATCTTATAATATATAGTGTGTTGCCCAAGGAGAAGACATATAAATTCCTCTTCCTCCGATAGTATCACTCTCATTAAGTCGTAATGAACGTAAATCTAATGAATACTGATTTAATCCTTCAAATAAAGTTCCATGATTAGACAATTGTGGATTTTTAATTTTTGAAATATAGTCTCTTCCTGCAGGAACAATTGCACTCCATCCATCAATTGTTTTTCTTTGTGTAGTAGCACCAGTATGTTCATCAACTTTAGTTTCTCCATCAGCAGAAGATTTAAAATCATCTGGTAATGAATATATTCTTCCATATCCTCTATTAAACATAGATTCTACAGCATCTTTGTCGCGTCCCATTCCATGTTTTAATTTAATCTTTGCAGTAAATCCGATAGGAAAGTCATCTGGACCAAGTTCATCAGAGAATGTTATTTCTCCACTTTCAACAATAAGATTTCCTATCATTGCAATAGGATTTAATGGATTACCAATAGTTAAGTGCCAATCTCCGATAGGGTCTCCTGTTAATAGTGCTTTAGCACCTTCAAGCCAAGGAATAGTTGCTCCTTTTAAATATTTAGCTGCAATTGCTCTACCCATTGTAGATTTTGCTTTTTCTGTAGCTTCACTCTTAGAAATTTCTTCATTAGTATCTCTTCCGAGAATTTTATTTAAAAGATTTCCAGCAGCAGATACAACATCATTTAGAAGGTCTTTTGCAAAATTCATAGCAAATGTGAAATTATCTGAACTAAATGCTTGTGATAATACACTAGAAATTGCACCTTCTTTTCCAAAAAGTTTTCCTTTATATAGTTTATCTAAAGTTCCTGTGCTTCTCCAAGGATATACTGCAGGATGTTCACATCTATAACGATGAAGCCCACCAAAAAATGTTCCACTAGAAGATGTCATTAACATCATATTAGCAAGCAAATCAAGCATGATAGCTTTATTGTTTACATGAGAAATAGGTCTTGAAACATAACTAAATGTTATTGTTAATCCATCTTGAGAAAATGTAAGACCTCTTTTTCTTTTATGAACTTTATTTATAACATTTATAGGACCAAGGATTCTATTTTCATAAGGACCGTCATGATATGGGTCTGGTGGTAAGCCAACAGCATCAGTTGGAATTATATTATCTTTTCCTCTTAGATCTGCAAGAATACCTGTCATTTTTGCTATTGAATTTAGAGCACCTCCAACATAACTATCATTTCCATTTGTAATATTTCCTTCATCTGGTTGTGATGAAGTAGTTTTCCAAACATCAGATTCTATTTCTTCCCATTCATAACCAACAGTGAATGCGAGTAATTCTGATAGAACATTATCAGTTCCTTCTCCGAAATATGTAACAGCTGTACAAAGAGGAGCAAATGGAGATTTTGATATGTTTGCATCTGCATCATCTGCCATTCCTTTAGCATTATTGTTTTGATAATTTCCTGGTTCTACACTGTCAGTAACAGGATTAGGATATCTTCTAAGAGTAATCATTCTATTATTTTGTATTCTATTCCAATATTTACAAAATACAAAATCTGTGAACGAATAAGGAAATCTTCCTCTTTCATCCTGTGCTCCCCAATTTATAATAGCAGTAGTTGTAGGATTTTTTGAATAACCACCTTTTGTATTATCTACTTCATACCATTTTCTTGTATTAGCTATATCTATTAATGAGTTTACAGCATCTGGTCCAGTTCCTCCTGCTAATTTTATAAGAGCATATGGATGTATCATAGAATAAGGAGCAACATATCTTCCAGTTCCTTTCAAAAGTTCTATTTTATTATTAATGTAATTAATTCTTTTGGTTGCAAAATCTGTTATTGCCTTTCCTTCTGCAGTATTTTGCACCTCTTCTAACTTTTTACCTTTCGCAGCTGCAAGCTCTTGCAAACGTTCTCTTGCAGAAATATTAACAGATTCTACTGTTTCAAAATAATCTTGTTCAAAATGACCAAGAGAAAATGCATCAGTATTGCTACCAACATAGCTATTATATGGATACATTCTCCAATAAGAAGAATCTCCATTACCACTACGAGTTCCTACTAATTTTTCTATTCTATCATCGAATGATGTAATAAGTTCTGCCATAATTAACCCTGTTGTGCAATATAAGTTTTATTTATATACTGTTCAGCACTATCATTTATAATTGCATGTGAATTATAAGGAGTGTTGAATGATACTAAATCTGTTATTTGTTTATCTAAGTCTGTATTGCTTACATCATATAATCTAATATTTGTTAAATATGAAGGAGAGGACTTGATAGTATACTGTTCTATTTCATTATCTAATACATTTTTATTCTTGATATTTGATATTCCAAACATCTTTCTAAGTGTTGGCATTCCTTCAAATACATCAATACTAATGTTAGAACCAATATTTAGAACAACACCATACCAACTACCAGTCTTTAGTTTAGATTGCAATTGACATACAATTTGCTTTTCTCCAAATGAAAATATGATATAGTTATTAGCCTTTAAATCTACTGACAAAGTATAATTATTTCCTTTACCTGTTAGAAGATTTATGACATTGTCTTTTCTTATAATATATCCTTGTAAAGATTTCCAATTATTTATATTTTTATTAAGTCCTTTTAATATTCCAGGATAAACTTTTACTTTATACTCCGCTGAATTTTCTACTACTCCATAAATTACAATATTACCTCTTTCAATAACAACTGGAGTGCCAGCAGGAAATCTTTTTCCAGAAAATGAACCAATTTTTATATAGTTATCTCCTTCAGAATCAAGCTCTTTTATATTTTTATAAGAATCTGTGTCTTTAATGTTAATCCAACAAGAAAGACATCTTTCAGAAGTACTGTTCCAAATATCTGTTTTATGCTTGTATTTAACTACAATATCATCATTAATATTCATATCATAGTATGAACTTGAAACTATATGTCCATCTATCATCAAATCTTCAGATATTATGTTTTTAACTTCTCTTGCAGTTAATAAATCTTCTGCAGGGTTATTAGTTGCAGTAACTTCTTTATGTTCATCTCTTGAAGAAGAAGTAAATAATGATATTTGGTTATCATCTACTACATTAGCAAAAGTATTTTCAATATCTTTTCCAAATCTGGAGTCAAGATTAACAGTATTTTGTTCAATAGAAGTTCGAAGATTATCACCAACAATTCTACTTCTAGAAGGCTTATATATTGAACAATTTACTTTATAAGTAGTAATTTGTGCTGCAATTGCTTTAACAGGAGTCATACTAACAACTTCAACAAGTTTATTAGAAATTGGAATAAACACAATGTCACCTCTTTGAGGAAGTGTTCCATCATTGTTTGTTATATTTTGCCAGGTTTGTATAGGAATTTCAAGTGTAAGAGGCACTGAATATTCAAGACCCATTATATTATAGGTAATAGCAGCATCATCATATCCAGTATCAGAATACATTGCATTAAATACAAGAGGACAATCTTCTACACCAAATAATGTATAACTTTGGAATATGACATCCTGATTTCTTTTATCAGGAATCAATCTAAACCACATAACTTCTACTCCCATTGTGTCAGCGATAGAAGCATTTAAACTTGCTGTTATAGTATTCGCAAAAAGCATTGCGGCCTCTTGAATTGAAGTCATCCTAAATACATAATTCTTCTTTTATTATTTATCAGCTATTATTTAAAATGAACATTTTGGGTTATAAAGTATATAATATTTGTAATATTATGATTAGAGCAAGGCTTACATATGACAACCAATGGATAATTTGTGAATCTGAACTTCCAATTGAAATGAAACAATTGAAGATGAGTTTCACAAAGAAGATTAATGATTGGTATATTATTAAAAAGAAAGCTCCGTATGCAAACGTAGATGAAACATTTATGAATTCATACGGAATGATACCTGTTGGTCTTTGGTTAGAGCTTGTTAGAATTTGTAAAAAATTTAATTATTCATTACAGTTTACAGAAGATTTTAATTGCAGAATTAAAAATTGTAATATCACTAGAGAGGATTTTGATGATTTCATAAATAATTTATTTTCAAATTCTAAATTGAGTAAAAGAGATTATCAATTAGATGGAGTATTTAACATACTTCAATATCAGCATTGTTGTGTAGAAGTATCTACATCTGGTGGTAAAACATTGATGACATATCTATTATTTAAATATATGATAGATAAGTTAGGATTTAAGCATATACTATATGTTACACCAAAAACTGATTTAACAACACAATCATCAGCAAAGTTTATAGAATATGATGAGGCTTGTGGAATAGAATCTACGTGGACATATAATGAAATTCATGGTGCGGCTAAAAAGAAAGAAGAGTATAATGAAACGATTGTATTTGGAAATTATCAGTCTCTTTGTAAAAAGAAACAAGAGTTTTTTGACAAATACGATGTTGTTATTATTGATGAATGTCACCACACTGCAGCTAAATCTATACGTTCTATATTAAATAAATGTAATAAAGCTAAGTATAAAATAGGTTTAACTGGAACATTTCCTAAAGAAGATACATATGATAATTTTATATTGCAATCATATATTGGTCCTGTAGTATTTAGATTATCATCATATGATTTAATTAATAAAGAAAACTTTGCAACTCCTGTTATTGTATCTGTATTTGAACTTAAATACTTAGAAGATGATAAGCTTGTAGCTTTATACAATTTAAGAAATACAAAAGATAAAGATGACCCGACAGCTGGTGGTAAACTTCTAGCTATGGAAAAAACTCTTGCAAGAGAATCTAAATTCAGGTTTAAATATATCACAGATATGATTTCTAAGACTACAAAAAATAGTCTTGTGATATTTTCTGATATTCAAAATGATTATGGTGTAAAAGTTTATAATCATTTAAAGGAAACTACTGATAAATCTGTGTATTATATTGATGGTGGAACAGCTCCTAAAAACAGAGAAGCTATAAAGCAAGAGATGGAAGATGATGATACTGGTAATACAATTATTGTTGCTTCTATGGGATGTTTCACTGAAGGTATTGATATAGCAAATATGTGGAATATTTTCTTAATTGAATCTACAAAGTCAGATACTATTCTTGCACAATTGTTAGGTCGTGGTATGAGACGTCATCCAAAGAAAGACAAGACAATGATGATTGATTTTGTAGATGATTTCAGATATGGACAAGGTTACCAAGGAGATAACTATCTATATCGTCATGGAAAAGAAAGACAAGGAATTTATAAAAAGAGAGGATTTCCTTGTAAAGTATTTTCAGTTAAAATGTCTCCTGTCTCAAAACCATTAATCTAAATAAATAATAAAAGTAATTTAGATTAAAATGATTTCGAGAAGAGATAGAAGATTGTTGGAAGACTTTGAAGAAAAATATACTCCACAAGAACTATTAAATACTATACAACAAATTAAAGGAAATCTTTCTCCTACCCCGCAAACAATTGAAGATGACAAAAATTCTACCGCAGTAAGTATCCCAGAAGCAATTCTTTTATATATAAAGAAACTTGAAGGATATAGACTTCGTTTGAGAGAGATTCATTGGTCAACTACAAAGAAAGCAGAACATGAATTATCAGATGATTTAATGTCTGATTTAACAGATTATGAAGATTCTATTGCCGAAGAAGCTATGGGAATATTTGGTGTAAGAGTAAAAGTTGGAGATGTTGTTCCAGAAATACCTGAAGCAAAAGATTTAAAATCACTTCTTAGTGCATTATCAAATGATACTCTTACTCTTCTTGCATCACTTGAACCAGAAATGGGAAAAACAAATATTCCTAGTGGTGGAATTCCTTCTATTCTTGAGGATATAATTCATGATTTAAACAAGAGTAAATATCTTGAAACTTTATCATAAATGATTGATAATATTTGTTATTAAGGAGTGAAGTTTTCACTCCTTTTTTAATTTTTACATGTATGGTTGTATATAATTTTTAAAAATAATTTTATATAAAAATGGGAACAAATACTCCTGTTATATTATACGCAGATTTTGTATTAGACACTAAGTCTAAAGATATGTTTGTTGTTACTCCCGAAGGAAATAGATTTAAATTTGACGCTCCAGAATATACAGAAGAACATTCAGATGTTACAATAGTAGATCCTTGGAGTCACAAAACTTATGTTGTAGTATTCAATGAGTAAAATAACTAAACTTGGTTTAGGAATTATTGCTTTTGAAGGAACAGAACATTTAAAGAACATAATATATGAAATACGAGATTGTTGTGATGTTGTAGTTATATGTTTACAAAAAACAAGCTATCACGGAGACCCTATTAAGGAAGAAGATATAGCAGATGTAGAATTACTTAAAACATGCAATCTTGTTGATGATATAATATGGTTTGAACCTAAAAATTTATATGAAAATGAACCAAAAATTGGTCCAAGACTAGTTGAAACAGATAAAAGAAATTTCATATTAGATTATTTAGAAATAACTGCAAAATGTTCTCATGGATTAGTAATAGATTCCGATGAATTTTATGATAGAGAAGATTTCATAAGAGCAAAAGATTTTATTGATAAAGATGATAATGTACATGTAACATATTGTCAATATGTAAATTATTATCGTGATTATAAGCATGTTCTTGCATGGCCATTCTTTTGTTATGTTCCATTTATTTCTGAAATACAATACAGGTTTAGTTTTAAAAACGGAAGCTTTGATAAACCTAGTGACCCAACAAGAAGATATTTACTAGATGGTAAAAATAAAGTTTATCATTTATTGTCATATAATACAATAAAAATGCATCATTTGTCTTGGATAAGAAAAGATATTATTAGAAAAATAGATTCATGGTCAAGTAAACAATTGTTTAATAATGTTAAAGGTCTTAGAGAAGCAGTTATTAATAGATATACTAATTATATTGAGGGACAAAATGCAATAATAATGTTCAATGTTCCATTTTATCAAGTAATTGTAAATAAGCTTCCTAAACAATATATTCATCCTCATTATAAAATAAATGATACTCCAAAAAAGTACATAAAATATGAAAGTAGCAATAGAAATTCTTAGTACAAATTTTGAGCCAGCAGTTACAAACATTAAAGGTATGAAGAATACTTTTATTTCTTTAGCTAATGAGTTTAAAGATAAAAACAGGCTTAAACATTCATATGATTTTTATTTTTATAGAGGAGGATATAGTGCTTCTACTTTAGGAAAGGCAGTTCAAATAGTAAAAGACGAATCATATAATAATTGTTATGACATTAATATATCAACTAAAGAAACAATATATGATACTTTTGAAAAAGGAATTTGGGCTCTTAAATATACTGCAGGATATGATTGGTATGTAAGAATTAATATTTCATGTTATCTAAATATGAAATTGTTAGATGATATGATTGATAAGTTTAATGAAGATACTGTGTATTGCAATGCTTTAAACAGTTATATAAATGATGAAAACTATTATAATCATTTATACCCAAGAGGAGATATGATGATATTTTCTGCAAAAACTAGAGCAGGTATACTTAAGTATAGTGATAAGTATTTTAGATGTGATTTAGCAGATAAAAATAGAATTAATATTCCTCATGTAGATGATTGTTTATTTGGACTTTGTTTGATAGATTATTTCGGTAATAAGTATTTTGAACATTTACAAATGTTAAAATATAATTATATTCCTGAATACACAGAAACTATTAATAGAGAAATTTCATTGCAATGCATAGGTAATAGAGTAAAAACAAATCCTCCAGGAGTATCATATTCTGGATATTCTTGGGAAGATAATGAATACAGAAGACAAGATGTTAAAAAGATGGAGTATTTAAATAATAAAATTAAGAATGTAAATTACTCTAATACAAACTTAGAAGATTTATATTCATCTTCTAGACCAACATTATTTGTATCATTATCAAATCAACCTATAGAAATTTTTCATAAATACTTAAATAAAATAAGAGGAACTGAATAAGTTCCTCTTTTATTATCTAGTTAATAATGTTTTTGATATGTCTGCTGGTGCATTTTTATAATAAAGATATAAATACATTTCATATCCACTAGTATCAAATGGTAATAGTTTATATGTTACATATTTGTTTACATAAATTCCTTCACCATAATCCTTTATAATGATTTTGAAATCTCTTAAATCTTCATTATCAAAATTAACTTTATTATTCAAACCTTGGTATCTTCCACTTAAGCAATCTAGTGCAGGAGGCATTGCTTTATCATAATCTGCTGCATCATGTGTCATATATCTTGGTTTATGTGGTGATTCTATATTATTATTAAAGTACTCATATTCTTCATCTCGTTCTTCTTTTGTATAATCCCACAAGTCTTTTCTACATGTAGACATTGTTGCAGACTTTATTTTAGTATTTTTATAAAATTCTGCTTCAATTCTAATTTTTGATTTTTCTTCAGAAGACAGTGTAGAATAGATAACAAATCTGCTTAATGGTAAATTAGCTGTAGCAGCTAAAACATATTCTATTGGTTTATTAATGATTTTATCAGAAATTTCATTATCATTTTCTTCTACATCAATAGAACTATCAGAATCAGAAGTTTCACTATTGTTAGTTTTTTGTACTTTTGCATTATCTATATCTTCATAACTATTAACACATCTTGATGTATCATAGTAGCTAAAATAGTCTGCAACATAAAAAATTGGGTCATCATTTCCACCAGTATCTTTTCTAATATCATACTTAGGAGAATAATTTCTACCATACATTTTTGCTTGTGTTTCAGCATTATCATATAAGTATAATTCTATATCAGTAAGGTCAGATTGGAGCGTTGAACCTGTTACTATAAAGTTACCAGAAACATACATTTTGTTTTCATCATATGCAAGTAATACACAATATCCTGGAACTTCTGAATTTATGTCAGAATCAAATACTACAGAAAAAGCTCCTTTTTTATCTGTTAAGCATGAACTGTCCTCTCCTTGTATGTCATTATATTGTTCTCTACCTCCATATCTAATAACATCATCAAGTGTTCTTAATGCAATTCTAATTCCTTCCAATGGAACATGCTTACCTTTATCATCAACTTCCATGGAATACACATGACCAGATATATTAGGAATTGTGCATACACCAAAATTATCAACTGCATTTTGAATTTTTGTTTGCAGTTCATTGTTTCTTAATATACTAAATTCGTGGCCTCCTGGAATAATATTAGATGATGCATCAATTCCTGATGGAATACATTCTGCTCTATTGGAAAAGTATTGTCCTTTCCAAGGAATATATTTAATGTTTAAATCTTCTACTTCTACTGCAAGTGGTATATCACTAACATCTATTGATGTGAGTGTCCATTTATCTACTAACCATGCTGTTAGCTCTTTTATAGATGGTGTTTCATCAGAGCTTGAAGAATCATCAGATTGTTCATCAGTATCTGATTCATTAGTAGGGCTTTCATCTTTAACTGCATTTTCAGTTAAAATATACAAATATGTATAGTTATCAGAAGAATATAGTGCATAGTCATAACTATAGGCTTCATCTTCTAAAAAGAATTCTGTGCTTTCAATATTATCGTCAGAAACTATTTCTGTAGAACTATTTAATAATTGTTCAATAGTTCCTCCAAATGTAATATGAGATTTAGCTGTGCTACTAGATATTTTTGTAGCATCAGTAAGATAAAACATTTTATTTCCACGGATTCCAATTGGTCCTTTTTTACCTTGTAAAGTTAATCCTGGAAGACCATCGATGTGTGTTGTTTTCATTATTGTTGTCCATGGTTAATTTTAGGTGCAGGTATAAAACCTCCTTTTATGAAATAGTTTCCATCAAATTCTTCAGCCTGGTTTGATGAATCATCAGTATTTGATGAATTCTCAGAAGTTTCATTTCCTGTAATTTCAGTAATAGTTCCTTCTGTATTTTCTTCTTCCTGACTTTCTCTTTCTGCTATTTCATTGTCATATTCTTCTGAGAATGTATCACTTACAGATACATTTGTTACACATACTGCAACATCATAATAGCCGCCAAAGTATCCTGCACCAGATGCAGTATTATAATAATCAATGACTTTATGTGAAGAAATAGAGTCATTTATTGATGCAAATCCAATTTCTATAAAATTAATTTCATTAGAATTTTCTATAGTACTATATGCACTAACATCTATTGTTACAGTAGCTTGGTCACCATTAATAAGTGTTGTGAATTCATCTGATAAGGTATCAGAGTACTTATAAGGAATAATTCTATTAAGATAATATATTCCTGGAAGAGTTTTAGGATCATTGCTACATTGGAATATATGTGTATTTGGCTTTCCTATATAAACAACTGTTGCAGGATATGTACCACTAAATAAAATATTATATCGCACTGTAACAACAAGCTCTTTCAATTTTCTAAAGTATAATCTTAGAACTTTATTCGGACAACCTCCAGTAACATATGTGCTGTTAGGGTCTCCACCCATTCCATTATAATCTCCTAATAAAGTTAATTCACTTTGTGCATTAAGATGTTCTTTTGCTGCCAATGCATTTAATACTCCGTAACCATTTCCATCTGAACCTGCTGCTAAATATCTATTTGTTCCATAAGGTGTTCCATCTGCTGGAGTATTTGTGTTTAAGAACACTGCACGGAATGTTCTTCCATCTTCTGCAGTAGTAGGAGAGTCTATACTAGTACTACTTCTAGAAGAATCTCTAAATGACTTATAGCTTTCTAAAATTGCAAATTCATTAAACTGATTAAAATTATATGTTTCATTATTATCTACACAGAAAAATAAATTACTTGTAACATCATTACTTCCAATTTGTTTTTCTAAATATTCAGTTGCAAGTTCATACCCTTCTGATAAATACATTTCTTTTGTTAAATTAACAACATCCCAACCAATATTGATAGTAGCAGGTCTAACAAAATCTTCTCTTCCTATAATATCTGATTCATCAATAAAAGATGAAGGAATTGTAGAATTCTTAGGTGTGTAAAATATATCATTTAAATCTACACGATAGGTTTTTGATGTGTTTAAATCAGTTGCTTCAAAATATGCAGTAGCACGTTCTTGCAAATAAAATGATGCTAATAATGTAACATAAGGATCACCTTCATCTCTTCCTATGTCATAAGTACTCCAGAATCCATGGTCTGAAGGAAAATACTCTGACAATGATTTTGGCTTATTATCTTCACCAATAGGAATTTTTAAGAATTTCAATTCAGCTTCATCAGGAAGATTAAATTTGTATGTATAAAAATCAGGACAAGCAAATAAATGTCTATTATCTATATACATTATTGTATCTCCTGTGTCTGAATGTGATGTTAATGTTTCACCATTTGGGAGGGTTAAACAAAATTTATAGTGATATGATGAATTTCCACTAGAAGGAACAACATAAAAATACAAATAATTTCCAAACATTGAACTTCTATACTGTTGCGAATGATAAATGAAAGGAGATATTTTATAATATTTTGATATAGAACTATAAAACGGAGCTTCATCTTTATCATACAACTCATTTGGAACATCATACCTATATTCATTAGAACTTTTAGTTAAACCTGTTATACATTTAACTTTAAAATCTTTGAACGGCATTCTTTTTGATGCTGATTTATCTCCATTTTCACTACTAGTGACATTAGATATTTTTAATTCACCATCAATTTCTTTTAAAATATAGAATTTGCTTTCTGAATCTATTATCAAATCATCTTTTTGGTATACTGCATATGAAGGTGAAGTATAATCAGGATTATTAGATAATAGACTATTTGTTTTTATTTTTCTATTAGCTTCTTCAAGTTCAGAAGGATTACTCAAGCAATAAGCTGAATAATATATAGATGAACCTTTTGCACCAGTATTTCCAGGAGCACCTTCTTGTCCATATGAAGGTATTCCTGGTAAATATTCTGGTAATACATTTTTACCATTATATGTAAAGAAATCTATCATCTTAATTAATCTTTTATAATTTCAATAGGAACTTCTGTGATAAGTGCTTCATCTGTAACAAGATTCTTAGAAGTTACCATAGCAATATTTTCATGATTTGATATAAATTTATCAATTTCTTCTAAGCATGTAGTATCATCAATAATAGAAGAAAAATATGCAGAATCACCGCTTCTTAAAGGATTATTTTTGTTTTCTCTTAATAGTATATTATTTGTAGTATTTCCAACATTTTCTGTAATTATATACTTCATAATAACATCATCATTTAATATAAGAGATTTTCCTGCACGATCTGCAGAATTTGCACGGCTTATTGCCATAGCATATTTTGGAAATCCTTTTACTGTAGGTCTATTTTCTGTTATGCTAACTCCCTGAGATGTAGTTCTAGGTTTTGTAGTTTCTTTAAAGAAATTTCCTTGTTCATAAAAGCTAACAGTTTCATCACATATATATTTTTCAGTTGTATTTGATTCATCTTGCTCTTCTGCTGGAACTTCTTCAGAGTCTTCACTAGTAACTGTAACTATTGTTTTCTTAATGTTCGAACCAAGTTTAAAATTATTTTCAGAAAATATTCCATCTTCAGCATATAGACCTGTTTTATACCACATACTTTTATCATTATTTAAAGTACATTCTAGATTATTTCCAGAAGGGTGATATCTGTCAAGCATGAAATCAGAAATATATACATATGTCTTTAAGGAATATGGGTCAGCAGCATTATCTAAATATCTTTTTATTTTATAATCTTCTATCTGCTGTTCAGGAGTCATTGTAGAAAAAACTGCAGTGTCAACATGCATATTTAAACCATTAAACTCTAATACTTTATAAAAATTTAACGGATATCCATTTCTAGTAGAAGAGTCATCTGGTGCAGAATTTAAACAATACTTTTTTGTATTCTTTAAATGAAATTGTAAACTATATCTACATGGAGATACAGCAGCAGTATCAATATTTTCTATTAAAGACTCAATTAAATCTTTTAGTTCTTGGTCATTTCCTGCAATATTTCTATCTGTAGTATAAAATTTATCAACACTGCTATTAGTTCCTACTACATATATTTCATACCATCTTCCTCTCATTCTATAGATTTCAGAGGTATCATTATTATAATATGTTTTATCTTTAGGAGAATGTTCTCCTAATTCATTCATCAAATCTGTTCCATCATTTGTAGACCTGTCAGTTGGAAATGGAGAAAGTTGAATTGGATTATATGTAACATTATTGATTGTTTTTCCTGTTACATCTCTAAAAACAACCTTTAATACAGCAGGACTACTTTTCTTTTTAATTGAACCTAAATATTCAATGTCATATTTATAATTTTTAAAAGTAGAATCTAATGTAGATAAAATTAATCTATAGCATTTTCCTGCAGGAGTTAAAATAAGGTCATTAACTTTATATTCTCTATAATTTTTTAATGACTCTATGGTTCCACTAGATAACGTATAGTCTTTTTCTATTCTTTGTAATGCAACCTCAATATTGTAACTATTATCTAATTCATAGTCAACAAAATACAATGCATTTCCGGTGACACCCTTGTCACCTTGTCTACCATCAGCTCCTGCACCAACAAAGCCAGGAGCATATGAAGCATTTAAAGGATTTTTATATTTAAATATAATTGCCATTACAAATCAATTATCATTTTTACACAATATGCATAATCATTCTCTGGATATACATACATATAATATTTTCCATTTTCATACTTAAGAGTATTCTTATAATTTTTTACTTCACAGAAGCTATCATCATATTCTCTTTCGAAAGTAAATTTATTATTAGAAATTTTGTTTTCTTTAAGTATAAATCTGCTTTTATTATTTATATTGATTAATGGTAATATTGTGTTTTTAATATAGTTAATCTTGCTATCATTAGATGATATTTTTAAGTACTTCCATTCATTCATAAACGCCTTGCTATTGAGTATTAAATACATTAAGCTATCAGTTATATTAAGCCTTATATAACCTTTATTGTATGATATAGAAGTGTTTCTCCAGAATGTTATTTCAATATCATCTTTTTCTTTTTTACCATTAATATACTTTCTAAGTTGAATTCCTCTAGAATTAAAGAAATTCTTTTGTTCATAACCAGTAGTATATCCGTGCACTGAGTCATAATCTTCTTCTATATTTGAAACTGTATTTCCTAATCTGTAATATTTTCTATAAATGTTTTTACTCCAAGATGAATCCATAATAGATTTGTTATGTATAACGTCTATTGAAGGAATTAAAAAACTAGTTTCTGTCGTTGTGACTTTATTATTAGAAGATGCATCCTTAACTTCTGATATAGCATCAGATACACAGAAATTAGATTCTTCTGTATATTTGTTAATCCATTCCTGATTAATCTTATTTACACCACTCACAAAAATATTTCCACCGTCAAATGAGTATTTAAATGTTTCTTCAATTCCTGAGTTATCATTATATAAGAATGAAAGCATACTTTTCATAACAGGTTCTGCATATGTAGAATGTACATATCCTTTTTTAACAGTATTCTTTTCTATAAGTGAGTTAACAGTGTATGTTATAGGCTCAACTACACTTAGTGTTAAAACATTTTTGAGAGTAGTATAGTCTTTTTTACCATCAGCAGTTTTTATATAAATTGCACAATTATTAATTTGATTTTGCAAATCTGCAAATGTTGATACTTCACTTATTATGCATGAAGGATCATCTGTTACTAAGAATGCATTTATACATTTACTGTAATCATATGAATAATTTGACAAATTAGAATTTGTTGCTCTATCATGGTCATTATTATACCAGAAGAATGGACTTTCAAGACTTATGCTATCTTCTGAGAAATAGTATGGATATGTTGACTTAATAGTATCATAAGAAGTTCCATACGGAATTGGACTACTATGGAATAGTTTTCCAACAAACATTAATTTATTTAATTTAGTGTATGAATCTTCTGAACCCATAGAAGAGAAATATATATGTCCTTTTTTCTTACACAATCTTCTTCCTACTCTTCCTGTTAATGGATCTTTGCCAGTTTTACCAAATGAATTTATATCTGGAAGCTTTGCAATATTATATGATTCTCCATCGTGCACTGCACTTGCATAATAACCACAAAATACATTATTAAAATCAAATGAATTTCTTAGTTTACATGTATAAGTTTTTGAATTTTCAAGAAGATATGTTGCAGATGCAGAATATGAATTACCATATTTAAAGGTATTTACAGGTTGATACCAAACTAACATTATTTCCTTTTTAGTCTCATCTATGATAAGGTCAAAATCTTTAGTGTAGTTTCTATTAATATCAGGTAGACTTACAAATACTGCAGAATATCCATGATAGTTATTCATGTTGATTGCATTATCATTATTAGACTTTATTCTGAATTTTACACCTGCTGAAATAAATTCTATAGTATTATCACCACTCTTATAAGCAACAGAGAATTTATTATCATAATCCTTTGAATCATATAAGATATCATCAAGACTTCCTTTATCATCAAGAATAGAATCTTTGAGATAAATGCCAAGCATTTTGTGTGAAGCATTACTTTCTTCAGAAGTTGTAGGAGATGTTAATGATTTTGTGAAATACTTTTTATAGATAGTAGTTTCATTATTTTTTCCACCATAGCATAAATATCCGAGATATGTATTATATGATTCTGTTCCACAAACATAATATGATTTGTTTACTAATCCTTCCTTTTCTGTAACAATAGAATCATAGTCATACATTAATCTAAGATTTTCTCCACGCGCATCAGTTCCTATAGATTTCCATTTACATGTATGAGGAGATACTAAAGAAACATCTAATTTATTATGTGTATTAACATAATATTTTAATAGTTGTTTCTCTAATATTTCTCTTTTATCGTTCACAGATGAATCTATAAATTTAAGCTGTTGATACTTATCTATATAATCAAATATAGATTCTTCTGAATCTTCTCTTAATCTTACTGCAGCAGGAAGAAGAGATAAATCTGTTGTAAATTTAGACTTAGATGAAAATTTTTCTGTAGACAATACAAAAAACTTCTCAGGATCTATATTATAAGGGCAAATTGCAGTATCATCTGCATCTTCTACATAATAATTAGAACTTGAATCTAAAATAAAATCATCTGCAGCAGCTTTATCCACAAGTGAGTATGCAATATACACTTTTACTATAGAATCATAATCTTCATGATTTACATCTTCTATAGGAATTGTTTCAGCATTAATGAATGGACGAAGTATTATTTTTATATAAGAGTCATTATTTAAATTTGCATTAAAATATGCTTTATATAAATCTTCTCGTTCACCTCCGCTATTTTTATTTTTTGTAAACCATCCAAAGTGCTTATTAAAATTATTAATATTTGAAAGTTCTGCAAATGAAATGTTTATTACAAGCTCTTCTTCATCTTTTTCATCGGATGATTCACCCATAGATGATTCGTTCATATCAGATTCTTCTGATAATGAAGAGAATATAGAATTTTCAGCATACTCTCCAGGAGTTCCAATATATTGTGATGAACTTCTAGATGATAATGAAATTCTAGATTCTGCATCTAATACATCAAAATCAAAATCTTTAACATCAAATATTGAACATAATCCTTCATTTAAAGGATATGCACTATATAATAATAAATCTTTAATATTTAAATCAGGATTAGATACATTGAATATAAATTTATTAGCATTTTTAAAATGAGGAACATACTTTAATTCACACGTATCATCCTTTATCTTATAATTATCTTTTAGATCTGTAAAGAAATATTTAATTTTAAACGTATTATATCTTTCATATGCATTGTTTGACTTATACAGAATAGTCTTAGTATCAAATATATTTGTATCTAATATTTCACCATTATAGAAGTATTCGTCTGAAATGTCAGAAGTCGAGATAAATGACATAGCATATGCCATACGTGAACCAACAATTTCAAAGTTTAAAGGATACAAATATCTATAAACAGATGACATTCCAAACTCATCATTTAAATTAAGAATAAGTTTTTCAGGATATACTTTACCATAAAATGAAATTATCTCTTTTTCATCATTAGTAGAATAGATATATTCATTTAAAGTAGTATCAAGACCTGAAGGAGCACATATTCTTTCAAATATCATGTTCTCAGAATATCCTTCTATTCCTATAGAATTATTTCCTATGTTATATACTTTATATGAACATCTATTTGTGTATTCAGATATTTTATCAAATGCTCTGAAGATTTTATCAGCAAGGTCGTTTGTTAATTCTTTTTGTATATCTGAGTCATCATTCCTAAGTCCATCTTCAGGATTAAAGTATATACTTACTCTATAAATTTTATAAGAAGCATCTCCAGAATTTGATGAATTCATTATTACAGGAGATATATCATTTTTAGTATTAATATCTTCTGCATTTGCAATTGTTATTTCATAAATATGTAAAGTATCATTATCAATAATTCTTAAGTGGTCTCCATGAAGTAATGAAGAATTTAAAGTAAATGTTAAGAATGATTTTACATTTGCTACAGCATCTTTATATACTGCAGTAGACAATATATTTTTGTAAGGTTTTAATGCAAAATTTGAAACTTCAGATGAAAGGTCTATTGACTTATTTAATCTTATAAATTCATATGGAGTTGCTAACCCGTAAATAAACGGATTAGTAGAAATAGAAGAAATTGAAGATGTACTCTCAAAAGTATTTAACTTAGTATCAAATAAATTTATACCATTGTCAGTTCCTATACAAGAAAATGTATTATCCGAATTTAATTTTATGTATAATCCAAAGTATGTACTAATGCTAAATAACTCAGCCTTTGGGTCATCGAACATAAATTCGAAGTTAATTATATTTTTGCTAACAATATGATTTCTTTCAAAACCTTTTGTGTAATAATCATTTAGTGATACCTGGTTATTAATATAGCTTTCACTATATGGTGATTCATATATAGATGTAACTACTCCTTTATCAAGAGAAATGCCAATAAATCTGTTATAATTATTAGATTCATATGATTCATAAATATCACCAACAAATGAAGCTGAATTACTTATTATATTATTTACATAATCACCAAGATTAGAACCTGGACGCATGTCATATGATTTTACAACAATTCCATGTTTGATAAAGTACTTTATCTTTTCTTTATCAGTCATCTTATCTTCATCATACTCAGCCCTTGACTTATCTACTTTAAAAACAACGAAAAAGTCCGGAGAGTATTCCTTTAGACATATTGGAGCAAAAATTGAATAATTTTCTTTATACAAATCATCATCATTTGTTTTTACTCCCATTCTATATAAATCATAGTATTCTCCTTTATATGTTTGAGCAGGAGTAAACAGTGTATAGCATTGATCTTCAACTTTATAAAAATCAGTTGAAGGAATTGATTTATATCTTGTCATTAAGTTTTCACCATAATAATCTGTAGATGAAACCTTAACCTTTCTATATTGTTTTTGTGAAAGAGCAGTGGATATTTTGAATGTGTCAAGGTAAATATTTGAGTCAGAGTCAACTACAACTTTAACATTTCCAGTAAGTTTCGGATTTGTTCTTAACAAAGCATATGAAACTTCTGGATTATTCATTTTGGTAATTCTCTTATAATTCTTACCCTTTATGTTTATAGATGCAGGAGAGAAATTCCAAGTTCTAGGTACACCATTAACAGCAAGCCTAATAATAAAATTTTCAACACATCTATCATCTACACTTAATCTTGCAAAATTGTCCTTAGCATATAATGTTCTGTTTGGAAGATTTCCAATATCTTCCAATGAATAAGTATTTACATATACATATTTTTCATATCCTTCTCTTGATACATATGGCTCAGTGAATACTAATTCTTCAGATTCATCATCTATAATATTCCAGTTGTTATTTCCTTCATTCTCAGAACCAGTGTCTTCTTCCTCTTCCTCTTCATTCTTTTTAATATAAGTTACTTCTAATAATAACTTAATAGATTTTTTATTAATGTCTTCAACAATTAATGGAATATTGAAAACTGTTCCAGATGGAATGCTGTGGTCTTCTTCTGGGTCAAAATCTTCATGTGACCATCCTGCTGGAGGATTTATAGGATACTCTTGGAAAAACTCCCACAAAGAATTAAATAATGATATAGTTATAGAGGATGTATTATATACAGCGAATGATTTTCCTACATGATTTAGTGAATTGATGTTCTTTTGTAGGTTGTCATCTCCTACAACTACTACATTTTCGAGCATAATATTATTAACAATAACATACATGCTATTGTCATCTGTAACGACATGGTCTACTGGAAGAGCAGTCTGATTTTCTTGTGTAGTAATTACTTTAGTTAAAGTAAAATTAAATGTGTTAATTTTAGCAATTTTCTCTTCAAGTTCAGTCATAGGATCTGGGTCTATGACATTTCCATCGTCATCAGTTACATATCTATATTGGCCAACCATTGTCATAATATTCTTATATGATAGTGTAATACCATCATATGAATTGACTTCTATGTGACCAATGTAGTCAAATAGTGACTTATCTATTCCTTCTGTTGCTGCCATTAAATTTTACTTTATTTTAAGAATTTGAACTTTGATTTAATCCAAGAGCATTTACAATATTATTTACTAAATTAGAAAGTACATCTACTTTATCTGCAAGAGAGCTAATACCAGATTCTTTAAGATAGTCAGGTGCAGTACCTGTACCAACGCCAACTTTCTTATCACCAGAATCTTTATAGCCAAGAAGCTTCTTAAGATCTGTTATTTCTTTCTCATATACTGTTAATTGTGAATTTAAAGACTCTATAATTGATTCTTTAGTGTCTTTTAAATTTGTTCCAATTGCATCAAGTTTATCTTGTACTGACATTTCTACAAGAGTAGTTTGATTACTACTTGCATCTGTAGCAGCATCAGTATATGATATAGTTTTTGCAGAGTGCTTATACATCGAATTACTATCTGCCATGTGAGTATATACACCTGCTGCTGACATAGTTTCTTGCAATACTACAGCTGTCATATCACTCTTAACAGAATCAAGAATTGTAGTGACAGTGTCATCGCTTGTTAAATTATCTGGGAAAGAAATGATAATAGAATTGCTCCAACTAGACTTTCTAGGATTGCTAGGATAGCCGGCCTCAGATATTGAACGAACTTTTATCTCTACTTTTTCTCCGCTTCTAATAGGAATATCTAACTGATTAATATTAATCTTTGTTCCATCAGCAGTTGATTCTTCTTTCCAGACATATACATCATTTTCAATGTCAAATACTTTTTCAAGCATAGAACTTTGTACTATATTCCAATCAGTAAATACACCTGTTTGAATTATGTCATTGTTCAAAGAATCTTTCTTCGTATATTCGTAAGTGTTTAATTTTACTCCAGTTTCATCGTTATGAAGATAACGATACATTATATCAAAACCTATTACACGTTCATTATTTATAGGTTCTGGTATAGCAAAGAAACCTCTAATATGATATTTTGGAGAATAATTTATTACACCTGTTTCTGATAGCAAAGTATTAAGTTCTTCTACTAATGAATTATATTGAGTAGTTAAAGAGTTTAATGATTCTGTATCAGTATTAATAAGATTTTGTATATTTGTACGTTCATCTGCAGAACTTGATTGTATAAGCAAATCTTTATTAGTAGCAATAGTAGTTCTTACTGCTGAAATATTAGATTTTGTTTGAGCAATCTGTGAAGTAAGATTATTATATGTATCTTTATCAAGAGTTGCATCAAGTTGAGTATTAATTTGAACTACTTTAAAGTCATTTTCATTTAATACTGGAACATTTGGATCACTTGCTCCATAGGCATAGACTTGTCCTTCTTTCATTTGTGAAATCCATACCTTTCCAAAGTCTGCTACATTTTTTGAATAATATTCTTCAAATGAAACATTGTCATCTTCATCAAAAATTAAGTCATTAGTTATGAATGAAATAGGAACACTCCAATCCTTTGAAACTAGATTATATTCTTCATTAACACCTTTTACATAAATAATATTAATTTCATTAATTCCTATTCCAATTTCAATTTCCTTTGATGAAAAAGGTTCATTATAAAGTTCAAATATATCTCCTGGACCAGGAGTTTCATATCCTACAGCATATTCTAATTTTACTGAAGAGGTAGAAGGATTAAATTCTTTAACTTTAAAAAGAGAATCATTATATCTAAGATAATCTCCTGCTTTAATTGAATGACCTCCTGTTATTTCAATTCCATTTTCATCTACAACATTATAACTAATATTATCTAATTGATACCATAATCTACTAATTCCATTTCTATCTTGAATTAAATTAGTTGATACAACACCAAATGTTCCATAATACTGTTCATATGTAAGAGGAAGCTTTATTTCATCTTTATCCTCTCTATATGCAACATTCTTTGTTTCAAGAAGACTAATTAAAGAATTATAATTTAAATTCTTATCATTTATATTATTTTCATAAAAAGCCTTATTTTCATCATTAGCTTCAAGTATTACTCTAACAACATATACTCTATCTGATGATTCTTCTATCCTTCCTGTTAAATCTAATTTAATAGCACATCTCGGATATTGTAAACTTTCAAAAAACCAATTAGGATTAATTGAAAATTTACCGTCAAATGTAAGATTTTTAATAGTTTGAGGAGGTTTAGATATAGTCGTAACTTTAATTTTTCTAAATGAACCATCATTAGTTTCAACTACACCCTTTCCTTGTGTAAACTTTGCAATAGTATTTTCTGCACGCTCTACACGTTTTACTATATTTGAAAATGAAGGAATAGTATGTTCATTTCCAATATTTACTTCTGCATCATTTCCTGTCATCGCCTCATTTATTCCTTCAGCCATCGCTAATACATTTTTGCTGTTTTCTGCTAATTTAGAAAGGTTTTCAGCAAATGTATTAATGTTGTTAGAGTTATTCATAAATATAACATATATCTTTGAAATATTTATTAGAAAAAAAGCAAACCATCACTTTTTGATAGTTTGCTTAATTTATTAATATGCATTACTAAATATTATAAATCCATTCCTACATTTTCTTGTTCTTCATTGTTTAATCTACTTTCTATAGAAGTAATTCTAGTAATAATATTTCTTTGTGCAGTTTCAATGTCTGTAAGTTTTTCTATTACTTGTCCATACATATCTTTTAATATACTTTCATTACTTGCTATTATTTTCATAGTTTTAGTATTTGATACAAGAATAGAAACAGCATCACTTAAATTACGAACAATATTGTTAAAATCCTCAGAAAGAGTATAACCGCCAGTAGATTCATCAATAATTGTAATATCTCCTGAGTATGCAGTAGATGTTCTAGTATTTACTCTGAATGAATATGAACTGCCAGAAACAGTATTAGATGATTTAACTTTATCTAATTCTAATATTTTAAATCCATTGTCTACTGCAACAGAATTATTTACAAGTAATAATCCATAAGCATTAGTAGCAAGAATAGTTTTTCCAGCAGAATCATATATAGAATAATATAAAAGAATTGCATTAAACTTGAAACTACTATCTACATCAGTATTATATCTAATAGCAAGGTCATCATATGAAGTTATTTCTAATTCTTTAGGGTCTTTATTCTCATAATAATCTTGCAATTTATCTAATGAAAATTCAACACACATAGTGTCATCTTCTGTAATAGTATAAGATGTTCCAGAATCTCCTTCAGTATTTTTAGATAAACCTGTTATATTTTCATCACTTGGCACATTATGTATAGTAGATTCTCCTTGATATGAAGAGATTCTTGCTGGGTCATAATTATAGTCTTTTACTTTTTTAAACAGTACTGGCATCTGTCCATATGATGATGGAATTTGCACATATGTTTCATTATATATTCCATAAGAATCTGTTCGTTGTGAACCAGAAGTAATTGTTCCAAATCCTTTAACGATAGCTGTACTAAAATTTGACGAATCTTCTACAAAATAATCAGTATCAATTTCAGTATTTTCATCATCAACTGGAGTTTTAAATTTTAATCCAAATTTATGTCTCATCCACTTCCAGAATACTCTTTCAGAAATAGTAGTTTTCTCGGAAAAATCATATACATCTGAATCTCTTATTATAGTTTCAAGATTTAGAGCATAATTTTGAAAGCTTTCTGCAAGTGCTTCATCTCCAGTAAGGTTTCCTCTTCCCTCAAATGAAGGAATATCTAAAAGCACATAATGAGACATAGCAATCTTATTGCTTTGCTCATTTATATTTAAACCAATATCCTCAAGAGCGGAAGGAAATGTGTAGAATGTTCCTCCTTGAGTACGAGGTTTTATCATTGGTGTTCTTAACATTTTTGCCATGGTACTTTGCTAATTATCTTTCTAAACTAGAGATTGCATTCTGAATTGCTTCATTAACAATATTTTGAATATAAACATTTAAATCTACATATTCACCATCTTGGAGAATTTTAACATTTCCAGCTTTAATTTCTGTTGTTGTAATGTTAGTGAATTTTCCATTCAAATGAAGATTATCACTTCCAATTATTATGTCACTCTCATTCTCTGTGAATACCTTATCAATAAAAATCTTTATATTATTAAAGTTTTTATTTATTATTCTTGGAAGATCTGATATAAAATGTTTAAGTGTTAACTTATCAAAATTCATTATAATGACTTTAATTTTTATATTTATCCGTATAAATATTTACCTCTCCAAAAAGATAAAATATTTAGTAAATTGTAATTAATATGATAAACCAATATCTTCAAAATATATTTTATCACTTTATCCTATCAGACCCCACTCTTACATTGAAGATGGAGCCAGACTTTTTTGATAGTAAAAATCTTCAGCTTTGTTTTCAGTATGCAAAAGAGTATGTTGTTAAGTATCATTCTGCTCCTACTGCAGCACAGCTGAAAGAATTACTTAAAATATCAGGAAAGGATGAGTTAATTTCTAATGATGTGATTGATGTTTTATATTCATCAATTAATTCAGTAAGAGATTATACTCCAGATTGGTTATATGATAATGCAACATCTTGGGCACAATGGAAAAATTTTATTAATTCATTAAGAAGTGTTTTAGCTTATGTAAAACTTAATCAAGATGATGTTTCTACTGATAATGTAAAGGAAATTATGGAACATGCTAAAAGCATGTTCAATAAGTCTTGCATTATAGAATTTAATGATAACGGAGATACTGGTTCTGACTTCTGGGATGCCGCATCACATAAGCAGGTACAACTTAAACGTTCTAGTACTGGATATCCTTTCGTAGATATGTGTCTAAAAGGAGGATATTTTCCAGGATGTCTTGTTTGTCTTGTTGGTGCACCAAAATCAGGTAAGTCTCTTTGGATGCAAAATCTTTGTGCAGCATCAGTTAAACATGGAGAGAACAATGCATATATTTCTTTGGAGTTACCTGAAGAAATGATTCATAATCGTATTGGTGCAAATATGTTCAATATTCCTGCAGCTGATTATGAGAAATATGCAGAGGATGAAGAAGGTATGAAAAACAGAATTCTTGCTTTTAAGAAAAGTTGCCTCATTCCTCCAGGACAGTTAATAGTTAAATCATTCCCGACTTCCACTTTATCCGTAATTGAACTCGAGTCTTATCTTCTGTCAAAGGAAGAAGAGTTATCAACTGAAACAAAAAAGTTTAAATTTAAGAATGTATTTGTGGATTATATTAATATTATGAAAAATTATCGTAATCCTAATTCAGAAAATACATATATGAAAATTAAACAACTTGCTGAAGACTTAAAGGCAATGGGTATTAAGAATGGTTGGGCAATTATTACTGCAACACAAACAACTCGTTCACAATATGATACTAATGACATGTCAGGAAATCAAGTATCAGAGTCTGTTGGTCTTGGTGCTACTGTTGATGCAATGTTTGGTATTATTGCAGATGCACTTATGAAAGCACAAGGAAAATATTTCTTAAAATGTCTGTATGACCGTGTTGCACCAGAAGACAATAAACGAAAATTATTTAATTTAGATAAATCTTATTTAAGAATAACCGAAGACCCTACTGCTCCTATTGAAGAAGTATTTAATACAGTTAATGGACCATCAAATGCATCTGGAGGTTCTTATCATAATATGTATTATAATAGAGTAAATACTTCTCCTACAGTACAGCAAGCTACAGGTCAAAGTGAAACTACATCTGTTCCAATTTTATCAGATTCAATTGATAATACCCAAAAGAATATAAGTACACCTCCTAGTGAATTATCCTTTTCGGGTAGTCCAATAGGAATTACTGGAGCAGGATTATTTTAAAGAAAACTATACTATGTACAATGGTAGACAAAATTATAAACAATTCTTATGATGCTGTCGATTATGGCCAAGAAGCTTTAAGTCAAAGTCCAATAACAATAAATCCTCTTGTTTCTGACCAGTATGAAGAAGCAAT
>AUXO011920927.1_pt1 | contig 33965 bp, 34 predicted proteins | sample 768731 | NCBI WGS metagenome assembly AUXO01 (sample SAMN02715735, study PRJNA202380) | gut metagenome | biome: sheep rumen | host: Ovis aries | place: New Zealand: Palmerston North
AATAAGGTGTATTGTTGACGGAGCTTATCTACCTCTTTACATTCGGCAATCAGTCTTTCTGCCAATTCAATCCTCTTCTGGCATTTGCTCTTTTCCTCTTCAGGGCAGGACAACTGGTAACTATCCAGTTTCGGTTTAATGTTGCGTAACTTTTCACTGTTATAGCCAGATCTTAGGATTTGGTCAAATTCTTCAAGTGCATTCATTATGAAGGTTTTTTGTATGTTAGTATTTTAATCTTTAATTTTCAATCTTCAATCTTCAATCTTCAATCCTTCCCCCATAAAAATCTACTGGGTCGAAAAAAAAGATGTTGATACCGATGTTTTCAAATATTCATATAAAAAAACTCTGACAAAAAAAATTCTCAAAAAAAATCAAAAGAGAAATTCCTGAAGCCAAATGGATGATTTCACATCACAAAATATCATGTTTTTACTCGTAAAACATAATGTTATCATCATAACTATGTATGTTACGGGCGTAACTATATATGTTAGCGAGCTAACAGAATATGTTATGAGAGCTCCAAAAACCGTTTTTTCTGCATAAATAATCCATTTTGAGTGCATACTTATTCGGTCGTTTTATGTAACATTCTAATAACCAACTAATTATGAAATCATTCAAAAACTGGCATTTTTTAGGTCAAGGGAGGAGTTGGTGAAAAATATCGCAATCTGGAGAGCCCTTTTTATCACTTTTTCATGACAAATGAATAGTGTGTTGCATTTTTTTTATACCTTTGCAACATTCTGTTATTCTGGTGTACATTTGAAACAGAAGATGATAACAACTACATTTATCACGGAACTATGGTAAAGATGAAGACTCTGTCGATGATATTCGCCTTGATGCTGGGTACACCTTGTTTTATATGGTCACACACGAAAAACAGTTTGTTGACTGCAAAGCAACTGTGGAAGAACCCTACACAAGAATATCGCATAAAAACATGGTGGTTCTTCGGATATGAGCACACCGATGACAAAGGCATAACTGCCGATGTCGAGGCATTGCGCGAAGCAGGATTTGGCGGGGTGGTCTATTACGACCAGAACCATGCCCGCAATGCTGAAGCTAATGGTGCAGAGGATGCTTTCAGCGAACAGTGGTGGCATCACCTGCAGTTTGCAGCCCAAGAGGCATTGCGTTGCGGTCTCTCTTTTGAGGTGAATATCTCCAATGGCTATTGTGCCGGTGGTAAATGGATTGATGCCCCTCATGCCATGCAGCGAGTAACGTCGGCAGAAGCGGTGCTTACCATTGCCGTCGATGGCAGTATGAACATGGAAGGGGACCTTGATATCAGTGGACCGGAAGGTTATGTCAGCGAGATTGCAACATTGGCTATCCCCATCAGTGAAGACGGTAAGATGAGGCACATTACAGCGAGATACAACGCTCGTGGAAAAGGACGTAACGGAGCCATGCAACGACCAGATACCCCCCGTGGACTATTTAGTGGCTATGGATTTGAGACACTGCCCGATATTGGCGTGCTTCAGTCGAGCAATGACAGTATGACTTGGCGAGACGTGGTAGCCCTTGAACCGATGTATAACAGCCAAGGGGGGTATCGCATCCGCACTACAGCCTTTCCTGCCACCGAGGGACGATACTGGAGAATCAAGTATCATGGCAACGACACATTGCGATGGTGGCATTTGGGCAGTGAACCCAAAATGGATCGCTGGGAGGAACTGGCAGCTCTGCAAAGCGACTTTTCCGAAGACGTACGCACTCCTGTAAGCTACAATCATGAGGGTGTCATCATGCCAGCCAACATCCGTAAAATAAAAGACAGAGATTTCTCTACCTTATCACCAGGACGCTGGAAGATATTGAGATTGGCTGCGGTGCTGACAGGAGCCAAGTCTAAGCACGGGCGACAGAACCTATTGGGCTACGAGTGTGACAAGCTATCGGCAGAGGCTGCCAATTTGCATTGGGATAGCTATGTGCAGACCATTCTCAACCGTGTAAAGGGCATATCTGGAGTAACGATGGATTCACATGAAGGTGGTTCGCAAAACTGGACACCACGCATGATGGAGGAGTTCAGAGCACGGCGTGGCTACGACTTCATGCCATACCTGCCCGTGTTGGCTGGCTATGTAGTGGAGTCAGTGGAACGAACATCCCAAGTGCTCTATGACTATCGACAAACTATCAGCGACTGCATCCGCGACAACTACTTCGGAACCTTCCAACGTCGGGCTGCCGAAAACAACATTACTTTCACGGCACAAGCCATTGGCAATGCGCTCTGCATTACAGGCGATGCCATCAGTGTGAAACAGGCAGTGGATAAGCCTCAGGGAGAGTTTTGGACCTACCAACACGATGGAGCATACGATGTAAAAGACTGCAGCAGTGCAGCCCACCTTTATGGCAAGCCTATAGCATCGGCAGAGGCAATGACTGATTGCGAATACAAGGATACGCCAGCCGACTTGCAGCGTGTGGCAAACATAGCCTTTGCAATGGGAGCCCAAGAGTTTGTGGTGTGCGCCACACCCCACATACCCTACTCCACGGTGTCAGCCCCATATATAGCAGGGCGTGAATATGCCATCAACCGCTCCAATCCCCATTGGCATGAGTTGAAACCTGTATGGCAGCAGGCTGCTCGCTCTATGGTGATGCTACGCCAAGGTAAAGCTGCCCCTGACGTACTGGTGTTTCTTGGTGATGACGTACCCATCAAGACCATCAGCAGCAGATTGCCAGCAGGACTCGACGGATTGGATTGGGATGTGTGTACTGCAGATGCTTTGCGTACACGGATAAAGGCTGTTGGAGGAAGATTGGAAACACCCGACGGAGTGAGTTATCGTGCATTGGTCATAGCAGACAAGACACATATCACGAAAGAGACTCGACAGTTGATTAACCATCTTCGCTCCGAGGGCATCATGGTGGTTCATTCGGCGGAAGCCATTCCCCGCCCAATAGTCATAGAGCAGGGAGATAGCGCAGTAGTGCATACCCATCGGCGCATAGCTAATAATGAGTTGTTCTACATCGCCAACAAGGAAGACCATCCTGTCACTATCATCTTCCGACTGCAAGATACTCCATCTAAACTCACCCTATGGAACAACTCTAATGGTACGATGAGTACGATTCGTCGCAATTCCGACGGTACCTATACCCTGAGATTACTGCCTACGGCATCAGTGTTTGTCAGTTATTGAATACTCTCGCAAACACGATGTTCGTTTCCGTTGGAGGTTCAATTGCTAAGTGCGATAATACTTAGTATTATATCTACATTCTTATTTTCATAAAAATATCGCAAAAATTTTTATGGGAATGAACATGATTTTTCTAAGGTTAAGCACGATATAAATGCACTTGTTCCTTTTTGTGAAAAATGGGGGTTGCAAAGAAATTTCTTTTAATGTATCTTTGCACACGTTTTATTTAAACACTAAATGTTATATGAACCTATGTATTAATACACGTGATGAACTCCATATTATCAATCTAGATAATGTGGCATACTTAAAAGCTAATGGGAATTTTACCGAGTTCCATCTATTAGATAACACCATAAAAGTATTATTACCTTGTCTATCTGATTATGAAATAGAAATCAAAAAACTCTACATGAATAATACGTCTCCTTTTTTACGTACAGGTCGAAGCTACATAATTAATACACTAACGATAACCTCAATCTATTTACATAAACAAATTATCTACTTTAAGCCAGCTAATATGCCACCACTATTACTATCAAAAACACAATTGCACCGACTAAAAGATTATCTTGCCAAGCAAACATAATAATATTCAAACAATAAAACTATATGTTCAAATAATAAACCCATTGATTCAAATAACATATTAAAAACAAATTTTTCACTTTGCTTTTTTTACCTATATTTGCATTATCAATAAGTCTTTCTAACAAGATTTATTACTTAATAATAAGAAATGAATTATTTATAATAGACGAAGAGAAAAAAACATCATTAATTAAAAATTAAAATTATGAAAAGATCTTTATTATTAGTATTTACAATTGCGATGAGTTTGTTTTGTTATGCCCAAAAATCAGAATTTCGCTTTCAAGACACTCAAGCACGATTATTAGACGTAACTTCAAATGCTTATGTGAAACCATTAACAGTTGAATTAAAGGTTTTAACTAACAAACGTGTATCCGAAATCATCAAATTAACTCGTCAAGAGGTGGAACAAGACATGAAAGGCGATCTCAATAATATTCGCAGTTTTGCAGTATATCGTGCTTCTCAACTACATGATTGTGACGTGATTGTTGCAGCAACATTTAATGTTAGAACCGCAGGCGAAGGATATGAAGTAAATATAATTGGTTATCCAGCAAATTTCGTCAATTGGCAAACTGCAACTCAAGCAGATTACGAATGGATAAAAATGGAAAAAACAGTTACTACTTCTGAACGAGATAAAATTTCTGCTGCCGTTAGAAAATAAAAACATATTATAAACTATAATTAAAAAGACATGAAAAAATTTTTTTTATTAACCTTATTGAGCATCTTATCATTGAGTACAATTCATGCTCAAATTGTTTCTTCTCGTAGTTCGCATATTAGTCGAACAAAATCCGAACATGTTCCTTCTATTTTTGTAGATTTAGGACCAGGTTTGTTTACTGGAGATTCTGAAGGATTTGGTCTTGATTTAGGATTTCGCTGGTCTAAAATGTTTCATCCAAATGTAGGATGGGATATTTTGAAAATTAGTGCACAAACAGAAGGAAGTGATAATTTTACAAAAGCTCTTAATGTACAAGCAAAAACTGGCATTCGTGGTGTAACTCCTGTCTTATTTGGGAATTCTACTCTATACGCAAATTTTGCAGGTGGATATGGTCACTATACAGATTTCGATAAAGGTGGATTCGCATGGGAAGTTGGTACTGGAATCAATTTTACTCCACGTATTTCTTTAGGAATTGCATATAACAGTTGCAATTATAATGTAAAAGTTTATAAAACCGAGCAATCCGTCAATGTAGGCTTATTAACCCTCCGTTTCTCTTATGGTTTTTAATCAAATAATTATAATAGTCTCTCAAATGAGAGACTTTTTTTTAAAATGAGAAAGATCTTTACCTTATTTATTACTTTTGTTCCATTTATGAGTAGTATTAATGCTCAGACATTTGTGGAACAAAAAAAGATATATCCAGTTACTCTGAATGAAGAAAAGAGAGTAGTTACAGGTTTTCAATCTTTCACGATTGATGATAATGAAATTTTCTCCAACGCATTAATGTGGGTAATCAATAATATATGCGAACGAGAAAGGGATGCTCTATTTGATATTAATGTAGCTAAAAAGGAATTTTCTTTCAATGCTACTTTAGATTACATTATTTCTGGTAAGTCTAAATATCAATATATTTTCAAAGGAAACATGAAAATAGTGGATAGGAAATTAGTATATAATTTATACGACATTGAATATAAAACGAACTCTATCCTTAATTTCTCTTCAACTTCTTCTATCAACAAATTAAATCCAGAAAAAAATAAAAAACAAAAAGAAATCATTAATGCATTTCAAGAGTTAGAGTCAAAAATGTTAAATAGCCTTTTTGATGTTATTACAGAAAAAAAATGCTCAATTATTACTCATTGGGATGACATAAATATTCAACGTCCTGTCAAAGGAATGAATGAAGATGAATGTTTACTAGCATTTGGTAAGGCAAACAACATATACGAAGACAATAATAATAGAACACAATGGTCTTATGGATTGAATTTTGTTCTTATATTTAAAAATGGACTTCTTGAGACAATAATAAGATAGTAATTGCATTTAAGTTAATTAAAAAACAAACTAAAAACAAAAAATTATGAACAAAAAGAACATCCATCAAGTGATTGTCATTTTATTAGTGACATTATTTAGTATTGGTTTTATATCTTGTGGGAAAAATGACGATGATGATATTATTGGTGATTCAACGTCATCTAAAGCGAAAGTATCATTGAGTCTTTCTGGAAGTGGAACAACATATACGGCAACTGTAACAGTAAGTGGTGTAAATGCTTCAGATGTTACTGTCATGGGAGTTCGCGCAGAACCACAATCAACATCTGGATACATGCCTGGAATATATTTTGAAGCAGGAAGTAGAACAACAAAAGGAACTTGTAAAGTTACGTTGAAAAGCGGTACAACATATTATGTTTATGCGTATGCAAATATAAATGGGACACGTGTAGAAAGTAGTAAACAAACAATAAGAGTTAGATAAGTAAAAAGCGAATATGATCATTCATTTTCTGCGTGGCAAATTATTTGTGAGAAAAGAGACGTAAGAAAAGGATATGAAAGAAAACAAAAAAGGAGTTGGCGCTAAAATTATGCGTCAGCTCCTTTCATAATTCAACAAAAAATGTTACATTTGCAAAAAACTTGCTAAACGATGAAAAGAAAGTCACTATTTGCCCTTTTACTTACTATCGTAGGTACCATGACCCTCTCATGTAATGGAGGAAATGAAGAGAACGACAGCCGCACGGCTGAGGAATACGCACAACTTGACATGATTTGCGAGATGGTAGACAAGCAACAACCACAAGCCAAGGCTACCTTAGATTCACTACTTGCAAATACCACAGACAGTTTGCTATATTACGATTTCTATTGCGAGTTCGGACGATGGTATATTCTCACCAATCCTGACTCCACTTTGCTATGTGCCAAAAAAATCATGCAGTTTATCAACAAGCAAAAGCCTACTCGCAGGGTAAACGGAATTGCAGCAAGCGCATATAATCTACGTGCCAACTATTACTACCTATACCACCAAAACTACAAACAAGTGTATGAGGACAACATAAAGGCTTACAACTTGTTTATGAAAAGTGACGTGCAAAAGAATGCGCCATCCATGTGCGCCAACATCGGCGATTTATACACACAGGAGAACCGATTGCCGGAAGCCGCTGCGTGGTACAGACGGGCACTGGTGCTGAACGACTCACTGAAACTGAATGAGGAGAAAGATAACACTGTGTATTTAGGTCTGGGTCGTGTATATCAGATGCTGGAAGAATATAACCTTTCGGAAGAATACTACGCCAAGGCACGTGAGGTATTTGACAAGATGCAACCCAACATGAAGCTGGCTTTTTTGAACAACTACGGCAACCTACAGTATTTCAAGAAAGACTATGCCAAGGCACTTGTGGTGTTCCAGAAGATGGATAGTTTAGTAGGGGCACTTGATTGCAGGGGAGGATTTGAAGACTATCTCTGCAAGCTGAATATGGCAGACGTATTACTGAACTTAGGCAAGACGGAGGAATCGCTTGTGAGCCTGGAACCGGCCGACAGTTTCTTTCGTGCCAACAATATCGGTGATGCCATCTACTATGCCAACACCATCCGAATAGGCAATGCTCTACGGAAGAGAGACATGGCAACCATCAGCCACATCATAGCCAACGAACCAAAGGGACTGACAGCCGACGAGAACATGATTGACATCAGAGACCATTATTTCTACGACTATTATGCCAAGAAAAACGACATGGCGAAAGCCAACTATTACCAGCAAAGATACACCAACAGAAAAGATTCGTTGGACAGGAGCAGAGAGCACATGCGCGCCTCTGACATCATGATGCGACTCACAATGGATACGTTAACGCTCCATAACCAACTGCGCATGGAGGAAAAGAATGCCGTGATAGAAAAGAATAAACTGATATTCACGATTGTCATAGCAGGCATCTTACTGGCAGCACTGGTGTTGTTGGCATGGACCTTGTTCTTGCGCAAAAGAAACGTTGACAAGCAACTGGAAATTGTCAATCTCAAGATTGCCAACACACGCAGCAGCATTGCCCCACACTTCATCTTCAACGTGCTGAACCATGCCATATCGAACGACAAGCAGAACACGGATAAGGCTATCAATGGAATCATTGACTTGATGCACTCGCAACTGACGATAACCAAACAGATGTTTGTGACACTGGGGGAGGAACTCAACTTCGCGGAAAGATATGTTGAAGTGGCTACACCAACGATGGGCGAGGATTTCAAGTTTACGATAACGAAACCAAACGAAGACATTCTTCAAGGAAGGCTCGTACCATCTACGTTTATACAAATACTGGCAGAAAACTCCATCAAGCACGGACTGCGTGGACTGGACAGGGAGAAGGAGCTGCATGTGGACGTAAGCATCACACCGGAAGACACCATCATCGAAGTGAGAGACAATGGACGTGGATTTGACATTCGCAGAAGTTCAAACGGAACAGGCACCGGACTGAGCGTTATAAGCCGAACCATTGCCTTGTATAACGAACGCCATCGCCATAAAATCAGATTTACTATAGAAAACATGACTGATAAAGGTGAAAACCTAAATGGATGTAAGGCTATCCTTAGCGTTCCGAGTGGGTTGGGGCATTAATCTCAAAAAAAAGTCATACACGATTTTTATGCGGTTATACCATTATTTCCATCGTTTAAGCATAAATTTCCCAATTATGTTCCATCTTGAGAAATGTTCGTATTTGCAAGATTCAAAGATTAATTGTATATTTGCACAACGTTTTTACGCGATAAATTATTATTATATATAGCAAATCTTTATACCGTGGATTATCATCTTATGACTAAACATGACCACATTAAAACAGTTGTGGTGGAGGACTGCGCTGAAGATGTTGTAAATCTTGTAGAACATCTTAAGCGCTTCCCCCACATTTCAATCGCACGCACATGCAATAACGGAGAAGACGGATTGAAAGCAGTCTATGAATTGAAACCAGACCTGCTATTCTTAGACATAGAACTGCCAGACATGACGGGACTAGAATTCATGGAAAGATTGGATGCAGAAGTACAAGGGCATTGCCAAATCATTGTATATACCTCATACGTTGACTATATGCTGGAATCGTTTAGGAACAATGCCTTCGACTTCTTATTGAAACCCATCAAAGACGACGACCTCAATGACATCATGCGCCGTTTGCAATCGGCATCAACACCAACTGTACCCAAAACAGACGGAAAGATATTGAGAACGGAGAACAACCTGCTCATGTTCATCAATGCCACAGACTTCCAAATGGTGAAACTAAAGGACATTGGCTTGTTTCAATATAACAGCAAGAGTAGGACGTGGGAAATCATCATTGCCAACAGGAACAAGCCCGTGAGCTTGAAGCGAAACGTAACGGGAAAGACGATATTATCTCTCGACTCTCATTTCCTGCAAGTGAACCAGAAATACATCATCAATATTGAATATTTATTTCAGGTGATTGACAACACTTGCACCTTCTTCCCACCATTTCAAAATATCGACTACGTTAAAGTAGGTTTCTTATATCGCAGCAGATTGATGAAGACTTTCATCAATCTGTAAAGAAGATAAGCATTTTTCTTATCACTGCATTTGTGGTTCAACAATAATTTTTTATCTTTGTCCCTGAGATAAGAAAAAGAATCTCGGTTAATCAAAAGCGTTTGGTTACCGAGATTCATATTCACATCATTTTACCTATAAAAGAATTGTATATGACAGAAGGATTTAGAGTGAAGGAATATGGTATTCCCGTAAAACGCTATTGCCAAACGATGGATTTGAAGGATAATCCTGAACTAATCAAAGAATATCGGAAAAGACATAGCGAGAAATATGCATGGAAAGAAATATTAGATGGTATTCGCAAGGTTGGGATATTAGAAATGGAGATTTATATCCTTGGAACACGTCTGGTAATGATTGTGGAAACACCTTTAGACTTTGATTGGGACTCTGCCATGGCTCGACTGGCTACACTGCCTAAGCAACAGGAATGGGAAGAATACATGGCAATCTTTCAAGACTGTGCCGCATCTGCCACGTCTGATGAGAAATGGCAGATGATGGACAGGATGTTTTACTTATACGAATAAATACATAGAGTCATTGAATGTCTTGATATGAGGGGATATCCTCCATCACGACATATTGCTGATTAGCATAGTCCATCTTGCAGCACAAATGTTGCAAGCCATTGCTGATGATTACATAATCTACGTGAAGCAATCGATTGTAATTGCTAACCTGATTGAGTACCTGGCTCGTAAGAGGAATGGAAGGAGCCTTGTATTCCATGATAATCCTTGGCTTTATATCTCTATCATAAAGCACGGAATCGGCTCGTAAGCTTTTATCTCCTATCTTTAACGGCACCTCATTGGCCAAAAGACTGGAAGGATAGCCCTTATGCTCAATGAGGAAATGGATGAAATGCTGTCTTACCCACTCTTCTGGCGTTAAGGCAACATATTTACGACGCAAAATGTCGAATATGGTAGGTTTCTGTCGTGTACCCGATAATTTTATTGGGTAAGTTGGTAGGTTGAGTGGAATCATTTTACTATCTTTGCAACATGATGCAAAGATAATAAAAAAATGGCAGAAAAGAAAACAAGTCAAACCTTTGATGCAATCATGCGCAATTTAAAGTCACGTCACTTTGCCCCTATTTATATTTTAATGGGCGAAGAATCTTATTATATAGACTTGATTGCCGATTATATCTCAGATCACGTTTTGCCCGAAGAGGAGCGTGATTTCAACCAAACCATTATCTATGGAGCGGATATCAATAGCTCACAAATCGTGGACTTGGCTCGCAGATACCCCATGATGGCAGAATACCAAGTGGTAGTGGTGAAAGAAGCACAGAACCTACGAGACTGGTCTGCAATCGAGAAATATGCAGAGAAGCAAGTGATGAAATCTACCGTCCTCGTACTATGTTACAAGAACGGTGCCTTAGATCGCAAGAAAAAAGGCATTAACAGCCTTTTCTCAAAGATTGAGGCAATAGGCGGTATCATCTATGAAAGCAAGAAGAAACGCGAGTCTGAACTACCTGGCTTTATCGAGAACTATCTTAAAGACCAAAAAGCCAGTATAGACTATAAAGCATGCCAAATGATTGCTGACCATATAGGCTCTGATCTGAGCCGTCTTGCATCGGAACTTGACAAGGTTTTGATTTCACTGCCAGAAGGCAAACGTAAGATTACGGCAGACATCGTAGAACGTGAGATAGGAGTGAGCAAGGAATTTAATACATTCGAATTACGCAACGCCATCATCAATCGCAATGTCTATAAGGCAAATCAAATCATCAAATATTTTGACAGCAACCCTAAATCAGGTTCTATATACGCTTTTTTGCCAAATATATTTAGTTTCTTCCAAAACCTCATGGTTGCTTATTATGCACCTGATAAAAGGAACGATTATGCACTTGCACAGTATCTCGAACTACGTGGAAGTTGGGCTGCGCAAGACTATATAGTAGGCATGAAAAACTATAGCGGAACTAAAACTCTACAGATAATTTCCAAAATAAGAGAGATTGACGCTAAAACTAAGGGGTTAGATAACTCAAATACGGGTGCTGGAGACCTTATGAAAGAACTAATATTCTTCATTTTACACTGAAAACTTTACAAAATAGGTGTAATTTTTCTCTAGAATGAAAGTTTTATAAATGTTAAAAATATGGCTTAACTAATTGGTTTTTCAATAAGTTAAACCATTTTTAAGCTCAAAATACAGCCATTTTTTTAAAGAAATCGACCATCGATAGGAAATTATTAAAAAAACGCGCTTTTTTCTAAAAACATGAGCTAAATGTTTTGAAATGTATATTTATTAGAATATTGGTTTGTAAATATAATATTTATACTTCAAAATTATAAATCGCTTTATCAGTATTTATATTCCTAAATTTCTCAAACATAAACATGTAACGCTGCTATTTGATTTGGATTTACAAACTAAAATATTTGAACTTCAAAACTATAATGAATAATTATACAATCATTCGTATAAAACTATTAGTTATTAACTATCAATAAGTTATATCATTTTTATAAGAATATACTTTTATATTTTATAGGTTCTACTTATCTAAAATAATGCATATTGGTTGTTTTTTATCCGTTAAATCATACATAATCAACTGAAAGCCAATTATTTATATTCTTATATTAAAGTCTGAAAATTGTAATTGATTTTGAGATGTTCTTTATTAAACAATATTTTATTGATTTATTCATATTTTAAAATCATAAATTTATATATTTAAATCTCAATATTTAAAACATTAAATTAAAAATTTCATTCATAATTGTTGCACAAATGGAAAATTTGTTTTACCTTTGTAAAATCTTAGATAAAACCCCTATTTGGGGTACTATTTACAATAAAACAACATGAAAGATAGAATTAAAATGGTTATGGAGAGTCAGCACATGACTCAGCAGACGTTCGCTCAGTTTATACAAATATCACCAGCGTCATTGAGCAGTATCTTCAACGGTCGTACCCGCCCCACTCTCAATATGGTTGAGGCTATCAAAAATAAGATTCCAAATCTCTCCACAGATTGGCTTATGTTTGGTAAAGAGCCTATGTATCTTGATTCCCAAACCTCTACCCCAACCCATCAAAACGTAGAAACAAAACCTATTTCCCAACAATTTCTGGATTTTGACGTACCTTCTACACCACAAAATGTAGATTCAGAACCTCTTTTTCAACAGGGTGTACAAAACACACCAATAAAAAAGACCGAAACAGTTGTCAAATATGTTGACAAGCCACAAAGACAAATCACTGAAATACGTATTTTCTATGATGATCAAACATGGGAAACATTTGTTCCTAAAAAACAATAATATAGTAAAAAATCAACATTTTTATAGAAATAAATACAGATAAAACATTATCTTTGCAAAAATAATTCATCTTACTGCAATGAAAATGTTTTGTTTAGATTTATGTGTCCGTTCGATAGAGCATATTAACGAACGATATGTGCTATTGCGACTTACGGACAAGAACAACCCACTCCCTAAGATGTTACCTGGTCAATTCGTAGAGGTACGTATTGACGACTCCCCCACCACTTTTCTACGTCGCCCAATCTCCATCAACTTTGTTGACTATGCCAACAACGAGTTATGGTTATTGGTTGCCGCTATAGGCGATGGTACCCGCCGTCTTTCCAAGTTACACGTCAACGACACGCTCAATTGCGTCTTGCCACTTGGCAATGGGTTTACCATCCCATCATCCCCCGATGAAGAATGTCTTTTGATTGGCGGTGGAGTTGGTGTAGCCCCTTTGTTATACCTCTCTCAATCTATCAAAGACATGGGCGGAAAACCCACCTTATTGTTAGGTGCACGTAGTAAAAACGACCTTGTAGAATTAGATTTCTTCAAAAAAATGGGAGAAGTACTCATTACTACTGAAGACGGTAGCGAAGGAGAAAAAGGATTCGTAACAAACCACTCCATTCTCAACAAAAAACAGTTCCATAAGATTTATACTTGTGGTCCTAAGCCTATGATGATGGCAGTAGCTCGATACGCCAACAAAGCTCATATAGAGTGTGAAGTGTCTTTGGAAAACAACATGGCTTGCGGACTTGGTGCCTGCTTATGTTGTGTAGAGAAAACCATTGAGGGAAATCTTTGTGTCTGCAAAGAGGGACCTGTCTTTAACATCAAAAAATTGTTATGGCAAATCTAAATGTTAACATCAATAGTCTCAAGTTGAAAAACCCCGTTATGACAGCATCGGGGACATTTGGATATGGACTTGAGTTTGCCGACCTTGTTCCGTTAGACACGCTTGGTGGCATTATCGTCAAAGGTACTACACTCCACCCACGAGAGGGCAACGATTATCCTCGTATGGCAGAAACGGCATCTGGTATGCTCAATTGCGTGGGACTTCAAAATAAGGGAGTAGATTATTTCTGCCAGCACATCTATCCCCAAATCAAGGATATAGATACCAACATGATCGTAAACGTGAGTGGCAACTCGCCAGACGACTATGCAGAATGTGCCTCACGCATTGATTCACTCCCGAATATTCCCGCTATTGAGCTCAACATCTCATGCCCAAACGTAAAACAAGGAGGTATGGCATTTGGCGTAACTCCCGAAGGAGCAGCGAGCGTTGTACGAGCTGTAAGAGCCAAGTACAGCAAGACCCTCATCGTTAAGCTCTCTCCCAACGTAACAAACGTTGCAGAGATTGCGAATGCTTGCGAAAATGAGGGAGCAGATGCAGTCTCGCTCATTAATACACTAATGGGAATGGCTATTGACATCGAAAAACGAAAATCCCTGCTAAGCATCGGAACTGGCGGTCTGAGCGGACCTGCCATTAAGCCTATTGCCTTGCGTATGGTGTGGCAAGTAGCCCATTCGGTAAAGATTCCCGTTATCGGTCTTGGCGGTATCTGCAATGCCAAAGACGCCATTGAGTTTCTGATGGTAGGCGCAACAGCTATCGAGATTGGTACAGCCAACTTTATAGACCCAACCGTCACCACCAAGGTCATTCATGGCATCAACGACTGGCTTGACGCACATGGATGCAAATCGGTACACGAGATTATCGGGTGCATCTAATCAAATGAATACAAACATTATTAATATATAATAGAATGAAAGAACTTGCCTTAAAGTACGGATGCAATCCGAACCAAAAGCCTTCACGAATCTTCATGCAAGAAGGCGAACTCCCTTTGGAAGTGTTGAATGGTCGTCCTGGTTACATCAATTTTTTAGACGCACTCAATTCCTGGCAATTGGTAAAAGAACTGAAAGCTGCTACAGGATTGGCTGCAGCAGCCAGTTTCAAGCACGTTTCTCCAGCCGGTGCTGCCGTAGGACTGCCATTGAGCGACACCTTGAAGAAAATCTACTTTGTAGATGACATTCAGGAAGAACTCTCTCCCATCGCTTGTGCATACGCCCGTGCTCGTGGCGCTGACCGCATGAGCTCATACGGTGACTTCGTAGCCCTGAGCGACACCTGCGATGCCGTTACAGCCAATCTCATCAAGCGTGAGGTCTCTGATGGCGTCATCGCCCCTGCTTATACAGACGAGGCTCTCGAAATACTGAAAGCAAAGCGCAAAGGCACATACAACGTCATCAAGATTGACCCAAGCTACGTACCTGCACCCATCGAGCACAAGGATGTATTTGGCATTACGTTCGAGCAAGGCCGTAATGAGATACAACTGGGAGATCCTGCCCTCTTCGAAAACATCCCCACTCAAAACAAGAATTTCACTGATGATGCCAAACGTGACCTTATCATCTCTCTTATCACATTGAAATACACTCAATCAAATAGCGTTTGCTACGTCAAGGACGGACAAGCCATCGGTATTGGTGCAGGACAACAAAGTCGCATTCACTGCACGCGCTTGGCTGGCAACAAGGCTGACATCTGGTGGCTTCGCCAACATCCCAAGGTGATGAACTTACCTTTCGTTGACGGCATCCGACGTGCAGACCGCGACAACACCATTGACGTGTATATCAGTGAAGACCATGACGACGTACTTCGTGAAGGTACTTGGCAACAATTCTTCAAGCAGAAGCCAGAAGTGCTGACGATGGAAGAGAAGAAGGCTTGGATAGCTCAAAACACCAAAGTGGCATTGGGCAGTGACGCATTCTTCCCATTCGGCGACAATATTGAGCGTGCTCACAAGAGTGGTGTAGAGTTTATAGCGCAAGCTGGTGGTTCAGTTCGTGACGACAACGTGATAGAAACCTGCGATAAGTACGGAATTGCAATGGCATTTATTGGCATTCGCTTGTTCCATCACTAAAGAATGCCCTCTCACAACTATATTTACGACATCGATGTTATTTGAATGCAATTTACGAAGAAAATACATGATACGGCATGGATGATTTTGAGAGCATTTTAGAAAATGGCATTCACTTCGGACGTGGCGGAAAGAAAAACGACTCCAATGAAGAGAAGGTAAAAACCAAAGCCAAGAAGAAAGCCTATATCACGGGAGCACATGGCAGCGGATCAGCCAAACAAAAAGCCAAATACCGCACCCAACGTGCCAACAGACACAAAGGGAAAGCATAATCCCATTCGGTAACTCATCAAGAAACCGATGGTCACCAATCAAGAAACCGATGGTCACTATATGTGTGACCATCGGTTTCTTGATTGGTGACTACAAGTTATTTATTCCTTTTAGAAGTCATCCTGCCATTCGCCAACGTGATAGTAACATCCTGAAGAGAGTGATTGGCATGGTTAAAGATAAAAGCAGGATCATAACGCTTCCCACCATAAAACAGTTCAAAGTGCAAGTGCTCAGTAGTAGCCCTGCCCGTGCGACCCGTCAGCCCAATTACCTGACCAGCCTTTACCTTCTGTCCCACTTTCACCAAGTTTCTTGATTGGTGTGAATAGAGAGTCTCCAACCCGTTCGTATGTTTGATGCGGATACAGTTACCATAACCGTAATACATTTCAGAGCGAGTCACCTCTCCGTCGAACGCCGCCAACACCTTATCGTTGGCTACCGTCTTGATATCTACGCCCGAATGTCTGCGTCGTCCACCAAACGGACTAATCACATGGCTATTGGGTAAAGGATACGCCCACGTGCCAGGAGCTAACTTCGCCAAATTCATCACTACCACCCTATCTTTATCAAGGGCATCCTCGTTAGTTCCCTTTTCTACCGTAACAGAAACCAAGGCTCCCCTCTTCCTAAACCTCACCACTTGCTTACGCAAGCGATGACTATTCATTTCGATGATTGTAGCGGGATTGATGAAAGCTCCATTCACCATCATCATGAAATCACAATAGTCCCGTTTACCATCACCACCCACGATAGCAATGGTTTGACCAGCCCGAACACGATCGTTTACATTCACCAAGTTTTGTGCATTATGCGCATAGACGGTCTCTATGCCATTGTCGTGACGCACCACGATGACGTTTCCATATCCCGAAATCTTCTTCGACAATCTTACCTTACCAGAAAACATGACCTTCACGGCATCTCCTTTTGATGAGACGATTATCAATCCCGAACGATTGCCATTCAGCTCGGCCTTACCCATAGGCAGTGGAAACGAATAATCATGAGCAGTGATGGCTCCGAAATCTACGTTAAATTCGTTTGACCTGTCAAATAATCCAGGCGTTTCCACACGTATAGACTGTTGTTCAGCCAACGTAAAAGGTTGCCCTACGGGACAGAAAGCCGTGGTCAGCCCCATTATTCCTAAACCCACTATCAAGTGTCGCCATGTCTTTCTCATGTTCCCTGCCATTATTTCATGAGTATTCCCGTATAAATCCTTCCTGAATGAATGCCCAATTTCCGGGCAGAGAAATAGTCATCTGATTGTGCATACGTACAGATACCAGACACGTGGATTCTCTCAGGCATCATGCCAACATCCTCCAACTGCATCCGATTACATTCCCATAAGTCGATGTGCCACTTCCATGAACGGCTGTTAGAAGGAGAAGGATATTGTTTCGCGATATTATCCATGCGAAAGCCTGCTTTTTCAAACTGTTCATACACCTCATCGCCCACTTCAAAGTGTTGCAATGAGATTCCCGGACCTATGATAGCCCACAAGTCTTCTCCCTTTGTAGCAAAGGCATTGTTCATTTCCGCAACGGTGCATTGTACGATTCTCCTTACCGTTCCTCGCCATCCAGCATGAACGGCAGCCACCACCCGATGCACGGAATCATATAATAATATAGGAATACAATCGGCAGTAGATACACCAATACACACGTTCTGCATATCAGTAACAACCGCATCCACTCCCTCTAAAAAACCTATCTGTTTTGCCTTTTCCAACTCAAAGAAACCAGAGGTTATCTTTCTCACCTCTATACCATGTGTTTGATGAGGCAAAACAATATGTTTAACTGGCACATCCAGTATGTTTGACAATAAAGCCGTGTTGTGTTGCACGGCTTCAGGTTCATCTCCACAATATGGATTGATGTTGAACTCCGAATAATTACCCCGACTTACCCCACCGTGGCGAGTGGTACTGAAAGCCACTACGCCATCGGGCAATTTATGATAAGTCATCGTCATACTCCTCAACATCTTCAATTTCCATATCGTCTATAAATTCCAAGTCTTCGTCTTCTCCTTCTTGAGCCATCTCAAAGGCAAAGCTCTTCATATCCTTATCACGATGTATCAGTGTGTCGGTAGAAGTTATCACCTGCAACTTATTGCTTTCGCTATTCAGCTCTCGCCAAAGCACGTCTTTGAGTTCCTCAAGACCCTTTCCCGTTACCGAAGAGATAAACACCACGGGCAAGTCTTCGGGCAGATTTTCCTTGAGCATCTCAATCAGTTCGTCATCAAGCAAGTCGCACTTGGTAACTGCCAACACCCGATGTTTTCCCAACATCTCAGGATTAAATTTCTCCAGTTCATTCAGCAACACCTCGTATTCCCGTTTGATGTCATCCGTCTCTCCAGGAACCATAAACAGCAATAACGAATTACGCTCGATATGTCGCAGGAATCTTAATCCCAATCCTTTTCCTTCACTTGCTCCCTCGATAATACCCGGGATGTCTGCCATTACAAACGATTTGTTGTCGCGATAGCCTACGATACCCAACGAAGGTTCCAACGTAGTAAAAGGATAATTGGCAATTTTAGGACGAGCATTGGAAAGGGCAGATACCAGCGTAGATTTTCCCGCATTGGGGAAGCCTACCAATCCCACGTCTGCCAATAACTTCAATTCCAAGATAACCGACATCTCCTGCATGGGTTCACCTGGTTGGGCAAACCGTGGAGCTTGGTTAGTAGCCGTGCGAAACTGGAAGTTACCCAGACCTCCCCTACCACCTTTCAGCAGTACCACCTCTTGTCCGTCGTAATTCACGTCGCACACAAACTTACCCGTTTCGGCATTATAAGCCACCGTTCCGGGAGGTACGTCTATATACAGGTTTTTGCCATTCGTACCGTGGCACTTGTCCTTACCGCCATTTCCTCCATGTTCGGCAAAGAGATGACGTTGGTATTTCAGATGCAACAATGTCCAATAGTTGTGGTTTCCGCGCAGGATGATGCTGCCACCATCACCGCCGTCTCCCCCATCAGGACCACCATTATAATTATATTTCACATGCTTGAGGTGCATGCTTCCCCGTCCACCCTTACCAGAGCGGCACAAAATTTTCACATAATCGACGAAATTACTTTCAGCCATGAATTATTGAATTGGGGAGTTTCAAGAAATTCAGGAGTTTCAGGAGTCCAGACAATATTCTTGCTATAGATAGCCAATGGTAAAGTCTGTACTACTGTAACTCCTGAACTCCAGAAACTCCTAAATATTATCTATTACTTCACAAATGTCTCCAAAGATACGATCCAACTCACCCAATCCATTGATGTGATAGTGGATACCCTCTTTCTTATACCATTCTATCAGAGGAGCCGTTTGGTTATGATAAACGTCAAGACGTTTCTTGATGGTTTCCTCGTTGTCATCAGAGCGACCACTCATCTGTCCACGCAAGATAAGACGTTTCATCAACTCATCTTCAGGCACGTCGAGTTCAATCATGGCAGCCACCTCATGTCCACGTTCAGAAAGCATCTTCTTCAGAGCCTCTGCTTGTGGGATAGTACGTGGGAACCCATCGAAGATTACACCATTATGCTCTTTTCCAAAGCCATCATATACACTTGCCAAGATGTCAACCATCAACGAGTCGGGAATCAACTGTCCTTGGTCGATATATTGTTTGGCTGTTTTGCCTAACTCTGTTCCGTTCTTGATTTCACTTCTAAGAACGTCGCCCGTAGAAATATGACCGAAGCCATATTTCTCAATCATCTTGTCACTTTGCGTACCTTTGCCAGAGCCTGGTGCGCCAAAAATCACGATATTTTTCATTGTTTCTTTTTTTGAATCTTTCTTTATTAAAGCATGAAGGTCTTTAGAGACATTAAAGACCTTAGAAACTTAGGGCAAAAAGCCATTATACTCACCCTTTACTTCACGATAGAGTAAATATCACGAAGTCCGCGTCCCTCTTGGTCATAGTCGAGACCATAACCTACGATAAAGTCATTGGGAATGCTCATCGCAGCATATTCGATGTCTAAATCCACCTGTAATTTTTCAGGCTTCACCAACAAGGTACAGATATGGATAGACTCAGGGTGTCTTGTACCGAGCGTTTCCACCATACGTTTCATGGTCAGTCCCGTATCTACAATATCTTCCACGATGATAACGTTACGTCCTGCCAAATCCTCATTGATACCTATTACCTCGGTAATCTTGCCTGTTGACGTAGTGCCTTGGTAAGAAGCCAACTTGACAAAAGAGATTTGACACGGAATGGTAATCATGCGCATCAAGTCTGCCGCAAAGATGAAAGACCCGTTCAGCACCGCCAAGAATAACGGATTCTTGTCTTTCATATCCTCATTGATGCGGTCAGCCACAACTTTCACATGCTCCAAGATTTCCTTTTCGGGGATGAAAGTCTTAAATGTCTTGTCCTTGATTTTTACAATGCTCATAATAGATTTTTGTTTGTTTGTGCAAAGATACGCATTTTTTCCCTTTTTCTTGTTGATTTTTAAAACTTTGTGCATTTATCTGCCAAAACTTTCACTCTATACCAGTAACCAACAAGAAATTATCTCATTCCCAAAGGCTTTTCATCCTTCTTGGGAATGTAAGAGACGTTTGATTTCTGCCATCTTTTGTTGTCGGGTAACGGAAAACGTATGACTGTTCCCATCCAAATAGTCAAATAAGGAGTATGCCTTATTGAGCAACATATCACGCAGGGGATTCTGCAATTCCTTGCCTTCCACATAGTACAACTCTGCCAGCATTTCCAGACGGTCTGCCATTTCCTCCTCCTTCCATTGCTCACGAGCATATTGGAAAGCTTCTTCTATCGTGAAGTTTCTTAACAGGGAGTAATCGCCCACGTACTGCCTATAGAGGTCTTCCAAGTATCTCTGTCGTTGCTCGCCTTCTTTCTTCTCAAAGAAATGCGACAATGCAGCAGTAAACTCCTCTATGATTCTAATGAAATAGTCTCGTTGCAACATAATGATTAGATGTTAGTATATTTTAGTCCGTTCACATACTCATATAATTTCTTATAGAAAGGATGCTTTACCATCGTGGTCTTATCACCAAGGATGATGAGCTTCATACGAGCACGGGTAATGGCAACATTCATCCTTCGTTGGTCACGAAGGAAACCTATCTGACCCTCGTCGTTGGAACGAACAAGGGAAATGAGTATCACGTCTCGCTCCTGTCCCTGAAAACCATCTACCGTATTGATGGTGATTAACCGGCGATAAGGCTTGAAGAACTCTCGCTTCTTCACCAATGCACGTAGGTATTGCACTTGTGCACGATATGGTGAAATCACGCCCACGTCGATTTGTTCCTCCAAGATTCGTGCTTTGCCTATCTTCGTGAAGTATTCTTGCAAGGTTTTAAGCGTGAGTTCAGCCTCAGCTTTGTTGATTCGCCCAAAGCTCTCACCAACAAACTGTTCTCTCTCGCCCAACTCAGACGTATCCACCCACACCATCGGTGTATCGTAATCCAATATTCCACGATACTTGATTTGAGGGGCACTCTCCACCTTGCCATCGTAGAACCAATCAGAAGAGAATCGCATGATTTCCTCGTTCATGCGATATTGCACCTTGAGCAAGGTCACCACTTCGGGTTTGTTTTCCACTACCCTTTCCATCAGCGTCTTTCCCAATCCTCCTTTCAATGCAGGAAGGCTCTTGATGGTGGGGGGCAACTGGCAATGGTCGCCAGCAAATATCACTCGCGAACATCTGCGTATGGGAATCCAACATGCTGCCTCTAATGCCTGTGCTGCCTCATCTATAAATAAGGTGGCAAATTTCTGTCTTTCCAGCAAGCGATGAGCAGAACCTACCAAAGTAGATGCTATTACACGGGCTTCACCAAACAATTCTGCGTTGATGCGAATCTCTATTTCCATGGCACGACTTTTCAATCGTTCCATCTTCTGATGATAGTTCTCACTACCCCGTTTCCTTTGTCCTCGCAGGTCACGAATGGCTTTTCTGATTGCCCACAACTGTGGATAATCGGGATGCGACTCAAACCGCCGCTCGTAGGTGAACGATAGCATCTTATCGTTTACACGTGTAGGATTGCCAATGCGCAATACGTTTACGCCACGATCCACCAGTTTCTCGCTAATCCAATCTACCGCCATATTGCTCTGTGCACATACCAGCACCTGACTCTCTCTGTGCAAAGTCTCATAGATAGCCTCTACAAGAGTGGTAGTTTTCCCCGTTCCCGGAGGTCCATGCACCACCATCACATCCTTAGAGCGGAGCACTTCGTTGACCGCTTTCTCCTGTGAGGGATTCAACCACGGGAACCGCATAGGTTCAAAGGTAAAACACTCTGTTTTTTTTGATGAATAAAACAAGTCGCGAAGATGCGCCAGACGATTGTTCTTGGCTTTCATCACACGGTCGAGAGCCTCGAACATCGTACGGTAAGATGTTTCGTCAAAAAACAACTGTAAACCCAATTGTGTGGCATCTTGCAAATCTATCACATGAGTATTGTCTGGAACCGTTACAACCATACGATCTCCATCCACGTATGAGACGGTAGCGGTAAACGAATAATACTGAATAGCCTTTCCCTCTCCCTCTTTTACCTTGAAGAAACAAACGGGGCGGCCAAACTCAAAGTTGTGCTCAATGTCTTGGTCTGTCGTGCGAAACACTTCCATCGCCAATTGATTCAATGAATTATAGTAGCTTTTGCCCACTTTCACGGGAAACCAAGCATCTCCACGCTTCACCTTTCGCTGCACTCCCATCGTCTCGGTTTGTTTGCGAAAGGCTTCCTTCTCGAAATAATATTCTATCTCTAACAACATCCGTTGTCGTTGGAGTTGTAAGATTGGAGATGTTTGATTTTCCATTTAACTCATTCATTGACAAGACATCGTATCATCAATGTCTCTAATTCTTTTCTAAGATTGTGCAAATTTACTGTTTTTTGGAAACAAATGCAAGAAGCACCATGAAAAACACGATAGAATTTGCATAATCCAAGAATCTTCATTATCTTCGCAAAAAATTAAGATAATGGAAAAGACAAAAATACGAGAGTCTAACATTGAATTGCTGAGAATCATTGCAATGTTCCTTATATTGGTAGTACATGCAAGTTTCAGAACATTAGATCCACCAACCAGTACCGAGATCCATTATAATTTATGCAGTTCTTTTTTACGTTGTTTCAGTGAATCCTTTTCGATAATCAGTGTAAACTTATTTATTCTCATTTCAGGATGGTTTGGTATCAAAACGAATTTCATACGTTTATGTAGCCTCATCTTTCAAATATATTTTATTGGCATCATCATGTATGTATTCCTCAGAATATTTGGAAACTTAGATGCGTTAAATGCTAAAGACCTTAAAGCTTTTATTTTAATAAAAGACCATTGGTTTATCAAGAGTTATATCGTACTCTATATTTTCGCCCCCATCCTTAATGCTTTTATCAATAATTCTTCCCAACAACAAATAAAATATTTCTTAATAGCATTCTTTACTATCCAGACAGTTCACGGATATAGCCTTATTTCTGATTCCAATTGGTTCTCAGATGGCTATTCACCCCTTTCATTTATGGGGTTATACGTATTAGCAAGATACATGCGTCTATATCCCAACAAATTTACTCGATTCAATAAGTACTCTGATTTACTTATATTTTTTACCATTACGATGTTGTTGACATTCCTCACCCTTCTTCATATCACAAGAACAGGAAGGGGCTGGGCTTATTATGCTTACTCGTCGCCATTGGTTATTTTAAGTTCCATATACTTCTTTTTGTTTTTTACCAAATTCTCTTTTAAGAATAAAATCATTAATTGGATTGCCGTTTCTTCTTTTGCCGTTTATATCGTTCATTGTAGTTTTAATTTCTTCAGTACATTTTTCTCTAATTACATCAAAGAATGGTTTGACACAAAGTCATCTATTGTCTTCATGATTTACACTACAGGATGGCTTCTCCTTGTATTTTTCTCTTCCGTTCTGCTTGACAAACTTAGAATCTGCGTATGGAATATGATTCTTAATAAACTAAACAAGACAAGAATCACCGAGAAATCATTATGACAACGACAAAACCATAAGGCATGGAAACCATTGTATTGAAAGATTTATCCATTGGATATCGTATCAACAAGAAAACGACAAAGACGGTTTTGTCTATGCTCAACGCTGCCATCTTCAGCAAACAACTTACTTGCCTGATTGGTGCCAACGGTGTGGGAAAATCTACGTTGTTGCGTACCATCTCCGCATTTCAACCCGTTATCAGTGGACAAATCTTACTGAATGGTCAAGACATCGGCACGCTTTCCATCAAACAATTGTCTCAATTAATCAGCGTAGTATTGACTGACAAGCCTGACGTACAAAACATGACGGTCAACGAAATCGTTGGATTGGGACGTTCTCCCTACACCGGCTTTTGGGGTACGCTGAAGAAACACGACCAAGAAATTGTTGACAACGCCTTGCAGATGGTAGGCATCATGTCGCTGAAACGTTCTCCCTTCCACGCATTAAGTGATGGTGAAAAGCAAAAAACAATGATTGCCAAAGCATTGGCACAAGAAACACCGATTATCATCCTCGATGAGCCAACGGCTTTTCTCGACTACCCCAGTAAGGTGGATGTGATGCAATTGCTCAAACGATTGGCACACGACATGGACAAAACCATCTTCCTCAGTACACACGATTTGGAACTTGCCCTACAAATAGCTGACACTATCTGGCTCATGGACAAGGCAAACGGATTATCTACAGGTACGGCAGAAGAACTCTACGAACAAGGTCTTATCAGGAAGTTTGTCAACAAAGACGATATTTATTTTCATCTGTTCAACAACACGCATCATACAACAGATGCCCCATAGCCAAACAAAACAGAAAGAGTCTGTATCAGCTATGGGGCATCTGCCATTTCATCACTTATCGTTTATGGCATTGGGAACAAACCTTCCCAACGCACATCCCAATCAGAGGGGAAGCCAGGATTCTTACCCTTTGAACCATCCCATCCTGCACACATCATGGCAACTGCCGTAAGCAGTCCACCATTACCTGGTAGATAACAGCGCAGACGGTCGTCTTGGTAATTATGTCCATTAGGCAGATACGTATTGGTACGTTTGTCCATGAGCAAGGCATCAACGGCACGTTGTGGCTCTCCGAGTCGTGCGGCACACATTGCCACCATCGGGAAATCCCATCCCCACGTCTTATTCCAGTTCCAGTTGTCCCATACCCAATCAAGTGTCTTGCGCATGATGTCATCATTCACCAGTTTGTTTTGCGGCAAGATGCCCACTGCACCAAGCACTGCGGGATGGTCGCTCGTAAAACGAATGTCTCGGTATGTCTGCGTGGCAGTCTCTGCAGCCAGATAGAGAGAATCTTCATTATAAGCCAAGGGCGAGAGGTTATTGATAACCAAATCCCAACTCTCATTACGAGGCTTGCCCTGTCGCTCTCTCCATTTCTGTGCAGTTTGCAGACCCCACAGCCAATACGACAGTTCAAACGGTGGGTTAACGGTAGAGTCAGCCTTCAAGGTTTCCTGTGCAGGAATACATCCTTTCAACACATATCTTTTATTGACTTCATCTAACGTGGCAAACGAAGACATGAATTCTGCCGTTTCTTCTACCATCAAGTTAAACGCATCCAATAACTTTTTCCCCAGTTCCTTTTTCTCCTTTTTTTCAGAAGGGAGCAATTTCACATTGGCTACAGAGTCATCATACACCTGTGTACGATACAGCAATTCTGCCAGATAAATGGGATGTGGCTGTTGCCAAATCAGGTATGATCCCACATTAGATGGTGCTTCCCTACCAGAAGGATCTGTCATCTTCATCCATCTCACCCCTGTAAATCCCTGTCGTTGGGCTATTTCCTTTGCCTTTTCTATCACACGATAGTACCAGACCATCGTTTGGGCGAGATAATTGGGCCTTCCCCACAAGGCAAAGTGGGCTTGATGCCACCACTCCATCTCCAAGTGAAACTTTCCAAACCATGAGTTATACGTGAGTCCTGTCTCTTGTGGAGGAGTTTCTCCCGCATCGTTCACCTTCATGAGGTATTGGCTCAAGATGGTACGACGCTCCAGCTCCTTGGCACGTGGGTCTTTCACATGAGAGAAATCCACGATGCCTCCCTCTTTCCAATAGTTGTTCCACTCCTGTCCTGAGCGAATGGCATGTTCAGCAAATGGTTCAATCTGAATCCTACGACGTTCCGCTGGAGAAAATTCACAACTGAAGTCCAGCACTCCGCTCTTACTTCTTAAAATGATGGTATGGTTAGAGTTGTTTACAGATGTCTTTACGTCATCTCCTATCCAACTCACATACAACCAATAAGAATTTGGATGATTAGTTCTCACCAAGATGCGTTCCACTTCCAGCACTCCATTGCCCTTATAAACATTCGTGATATGATTCCTGTCATTCTGTCTGTCCCAGTCGCAACCATCATCGGTATGCTTGCCTGTAGGATATGGGAAACGAATGATTACCTCAATCTCATCATCCGACGTGATACGCGACGAGACATTGTTTCTGCTCTTCGTGGGATCTACCACCGTTTCCACATGATATTTCTGACCATTGTAAGTAAACTTACTGTCAATCTTTCCATTCCACAAGTCCAATGTCTGGTCGATGTCCTTTACTTGCGACATGTCATCCAAGTTGAGACCGATGGTTCCCAAATGCAAACGGTGTGGATTGGCACGAAGGTAGCTCTCTGCCTCCTTCTGCTTACCTGGTTGTTTAAACTGTGCGGAATACCACTCCTTATGTCCGCGTCCGAAATCACGCTCCACCAACACATCCTCATCTTTGAAATGTTTAAGGTTAGAAAAGGAGTCCCATCCCCAATCGCTCATGGTTCCCAACGGAATGCCACTGCTATACTCTTCGGGAAACGTTTGCAAACCCGTAGCATCCACCGTAAAGGCAAACCTACCGTTTCCCACCGACAGCGAGGAGAGCTTGTCCATTGTCGTCACATGTGGATTGTTGCGTCTCACCACTTCCTTGCGGTCTATTTCCTGGGCGCTCACCTGCCCTATTCCCAGCATCAATACCAATGCCAAAGTCCATTTTCTCATAGCCTTCATAATTATATCTTGATTGTTTGGGCAAAGATACAGAAAAATCGTTAATCTATTTTCGCTTTGTACTTATAAATATTATTAATTTTATCTTTTTTCAATGAAAAACACTAATTAGCCTTGGTTTCAATTAACTATTTCCAAAAACTATTCAATATACCCTTCTTGATCATATCCTCGACGATATTTGTTGATGAGATCAATAAGCGACTGCAAACGAGGTATATCACAGCGAAGCGTATGATATTTATCATATTGTTTGTCGTAACGGGAAAGCGCCCCCTTGGACAATCGCAATTCTATGTCAGAAGGAATCATAAAGGATGAGCGATTTCCTAAGTATTCGCGAAACTCTGTCAGAAAGATATGTATTCCAGCCAAGTCGAAATCGCCAAAATGAACATATTTATTAGGAATGGTTTTAAGCCAGTTCCGTAGGTCTGTTGATTGAGGATAACGAGAGACAAATAGCAGTGGAGCATCTCCTATGACTGATCTAAACAGTCGTTTTTGATGGCGAATCATACGGAAGTTCTCCATATTTTCAATACCAACTACAATGACATCTTCTGGAATACAAAAATGCTGCCAGTTGTTGATGAAGATAAAACAGCCTTCTGGAGGATTGATTACAAAAAGCTTGCCATTCAGAAAACACTCAACAGGCTCATAGCTATTGACTGGGAATCCAATACATGACCGAATTGTAAGCAATTTGGAATTGCCCGTTTCTATTGCCAATGAAGAACGGGAGTCAGAAGCATTGACTTCAAGTAATCGATAGTTTTCATCTTTGTCAATAAGAAACCTTTTCAAAGCCTCAATGTCACGAGCATGGTATGATTTTCTTGAACCTCGTGTTGTGACCAATAACAATCCTTCTGCCATAAGTTCATCAAGCAGTTTGCTGTTTATTTTTGAACCAGCAACCTGTTTTCCTAATAATAATGCTTGTAAAGATCCACTTAAAGCCATAGTTCTATTTCGTTCGTTTCAATAATTTATCCACTCTCGTTTTCACGCCATGCTTACTGAGCAGATAGGTATATCGGTAATCGTATGGATTATAAGATGTTGGCGAACTGTTTATAAGATATATGTTACGCATATTGGCAAATTGCAAAATACCCTTGATATTGTTGGGGTGCAGTCGCCCTATTTCGTCCATCATGCAATGTACTATAAAATCTCCACTCTTTTTGGCAGCCTTCTTTTTGAAAACATTGATAAGCATGATATTCACCATAGCCTTCACCAAAATATCTGTGCCATCCGAACCCACATTATTGATACGCTCAACCCAATTGGTATCGTTATCATTCTCTTTCACACGGAACTGTAAGCGGAAAGCATCTCCAAGCGAAACCGTCGGCCGAGTTTGTTCGTCCTGCAATTGGTGAGAGAGGCTCTTCAGATAGTCTATCACCTTACGATTCACTTCATCACGATTACCTCTTGAGAAAAGATTGAGTTCACCGATGGAAAGAGCATTCTCTACAGTATAGTCATGGATAGACATAAGCAATTGCATAAGTCTGTCAGATGATTCATTCGCTCTCAATTCAATGCTCTTAATGACACCAGCAAAGTTCTTTTCTACAAAGTCTTTGTTGATGTCAAGTATTACTCCATCCACATCCGAACGACGTTTCATCAGTGCACCGATTTCCGTTGATATACGTCCCAAGATGTCCTTGTAATGCTCGCTGGTGCGTTGACGGAATTCCTCTATCTTGTTGTTGTCCATAAAGTCCTGTAAATCTACCGCAATTTGCAAATAGTCGTTGTCTGTCACAGGCATGGTGTTGAAATGGAAGGCATTTTGCGGTTTGAAGTTGCGGTTGAAATTGATGACCGTACCTTTCAGTTTTTCTAATGTATCGCGTTTCAAATTGACCGTTCCTCGCAGTTGACTTATTAGTTGTTGGCAATCTAAAGGTGTCGTCATTGCCTTATCATCCGAAAGGAATGTGTCTGGTACAAGGTGCTCGTTCTCTACCATCTGATGATAGAGTTTTAAGCCTTCACCTCGATGCGTCAAATCTTTGAGCACTTCTTTCTGACGTTCTTCTAAATCCGTTCTTTTCTTCTCGATGCGACTCCGTTTATCCACATAACGTTGACGTAATATTGTTAATTGCTGTTTAATGTCTTCGATACTCTTTTTAATCTCTGGCTCTTTGGCAAACAGATTTTGTTCTGCATCACGATACCTGATGACTACAGGACGTTCGTCGGCAATCTGCTGCAACAATTTCTGGAGTTTTTCCAAAGTCGTGCGATATTGCTCCAACAGATTAACATCAACACCTTTTCCTGCCAGTTCAGCCTTCTGTTGTTCATCGAGTTGAGCCTTCTGGCTGTCAAACTCCTGGTTTCTGACTGTAGCTTCTGCTATTTGAGATTCCTTGAACATACGCAATTTTTCATCGAAGGAGTTTGATGCTTTGTTAAATGCAGCATCAATGTCTTTAAGTTCCTTTCTGTTCTTGATTTCTTTCTTTTCACGAGCATCTTTTTCCGCTTCCACTTTGAGTAGGGCTTCATTGAAAGCATGTTCACGAACCTCTTTTTCTTGCGCAATCAGTTCTTGCTCTTCCATTTCTAACTGATGTTGCTGATTTTGCAGGTTCTGTCGTTTTATTGGAATCTGTTCTTCCTCCACATTCAGTAATGACTCCTTTTGTCGTAGCGGATTTAGCTGTGTGGCATATTTCTTTCCCAGTTTAGAAATATCTTCTTGCAAGGTGATAGGCAATTGCGTGAGCTGTCGGTTCGTCAGCAGCACTTGCTCTTCCAGATTCTTTTTCTCCATCCGATAGTCATCAGGTGTACGATGTACCACATCAAGATTATCTAAGTTTAATTTTACGCCAAACAAATTGTCTGAAGTTGCATCCAACTCAGGATTCAATCCTTGGGCATATAGAATTCTTTCCTCATCAACCACTTTGCCGATGGTATCTTCCCAACCCTCCGCATTTATAGTCAGCCATTGATACAAAGAACCGTCAAGATGCGACAGCAAATCGTCTATCTTTTCTATATGCTTACGGTACTGGATTCGTTTATCCTCTAAACTTTCTTGCTCACGCCGTGACTCTTGCTTCAGTTCTTTTTCCTTCATCTCATATTCATTCGTAATCTGAGAAATCTGGCTTTTTACAGCTGTCTTCTGTGCATCATTCTCTTTTTCTGCCACATCCAACTGCAAAAACTGATCCATTATCAGTTTGATTTCTTTAGCCTTAGGATGCCATCGACGCAGTTCCTTCACTGCCCCATCTGCCTTGTTTTGTTCTGTCAACAATGTTTGCAGTCGGTCATCCGACTCACGCCGCCAATTATTGAAAGCGTCCATTGTTGCGTACTTGCTTTTCGTGCGCTCATTTTCCAGACGTTTTCTCTCTTTCTGCAAGGAGTCTTGCTTCTGATAATATGCCTCTTTCTGCATATTCTCAAACGTCTGACGGGCATTCTCCAGTTTTCCTTTTAGAATTTTATACTTATCCTCTATCGACGCATGAGTTTTCAGAAGATCATCCAACAGTATCTGCTTGTCTTTAGCCTCCTGCTTGATAGCCTCCTCACGGGCTGCAAGGGTTAGTTTTTCTTCTATTTTTATGGCTTTGAATTCCTTTCTTGCTTGGGCTATCTCTGTCAGTTTACTTTTCTTTGCACCCAATTCCTGATTGAGCGCATCTTTCTCTTTGCCATATTCCGTCGTAAGTTCTTCTTCCCGTTTACATTCCTTTTTGATATTCGTTTCCACTTCAGTGGCCTCAGTTTGCAAAAGTGGGATGTTCTGTTCATTTTCAGCCACCGCATGATTCAGCATACGCCACAAATCCAGCAGCTGTTGGTTGAACGCCACGATTCTTCTTCCTTGTTCAGCAATCTTCAGAGCTTGCTGTCGTACAGGATAATTACCATCACGTGTCTGTCTGAACCAACAGTCTATCTCGTCATATTCACGTTCAAAATCGGTTACTAATCTGCGATATGTTTGTAAGTCGATAGGTAAGTCTTCGTCAGCCATTGATTGTATAATGGTATTTTTCACGAAATCGGCATCTAACTTGGTGTTCAGGAAAACGTTCTGAATACTTCGTGGGATATTCTGATAATGGTTACTCTGCACTAAAGCATAACGAGTGTATTTTGCGTCATGGGTATTACCAAAGATAATATCCTTGAACATCACACCCGAATCTATTCTTTTAGAGACAGTTATATTTTTATTTATCCGCTCACGTATCTTCACCCAGTCGCTTAATACCTGCTTGTTTTCATCAATAAGCCAATCGCGCAGATAGGGAGCATCAATGAACCGCCATGATGCACGACCCTGATACCTACTGACCAATATGGTATATGCACCATTGTCGCGCATTACCTCATAGAGAATATATGAGTTGGACTGGCGAAAATAAAACTCGTCAAACGATTTCTGCCCTTGTTGTATGCCCAAGCGATGCTTATCGGCATTGTAAAAAAACAACAATGCCCTCAACACCGTACTCTTACCGACACCCTGAGTACCCGTGAAATGCACGTTACCATCCACCGCAATTTCAGCGTATGGTATATTGGCACTATTGACAAATATGATTTTATTCAGGTATTTCATCTTCATTGGCTATTTGAATCATATTAACCAGCTCCTCTGCATAGTGAAATGCTGATGTAATTTTATAGGTCTCATCCTGTTCACTGATACACTCAGCAAAGCCCATACCCTGCATCTCCTGAAGCAACTTATTCACAATCTCAAGGTTGGAACCTGCACCATATTTCTTATATAGATGGCCCGCTTTCTCCTTCAGTTCAATGTCTAAACTTATCTGTTCAATTAGGTGGCTCTTACGAAACTGGTAACCGGCAGTAAACGACTGGTTATAGGTCTTTAGAAAATCCAGATAGTCGAGCCACTTGGAAAAGCTCTCCAACTTCTGTTCTATTGCCTGCTTACCTTCACCTATTCGTGAGAAATAGAAATAACCATTACCAGACTCTAACTGTAAACCAATCTCTTTGAAAAAGTTGGCATAATCGTCCTGATTTTCCTCTAAATCTTCATAAAGATGACGGATAGAGGTATCAGTACTGTCCACTGAGAGAAACTCTCCCCTGCTTAGTCGCTCGTATATTCTTTGTGTATTATTTCGCATAGATGATAGGGTATTCAATGTCTTGATAGTTAGCGTATTTTCCCGTCATCCTACATTCGTCTGGATGCAGAATAACCAGTTGGCAAAAGAGGGCTGCGTGGTCTTCTATGTTACGCTTGGCTTTATAGTCATATCTCAGTATAAAATCAAACAAATTATAACTTGATGCAGAAAAGGCATTCCATACCTCTGAAGGATCTACATCTTTCAGTCGTTGCACATGTTCTTGCAAATCTTCATCTGTCAGTGGTTCAGCTTCAGACCTTGCTGTTTTCTTTAAGCCATTACGCTCGGCTATTCTCCTCAGAACATTTACAATCTGGTCATTTTCTCTCAGCATTTCTAAAGAAAGCCTTATTCGGCTGTATTGGCGAGATTCCATCCATAACGGATTCTTTTCTTCCAATATCTGCACCAGATTGGTATCTGTCTTGATAAGTAACTGATCTTGGAGATATTTCAACTTGCGTATCTTCTTGTAGAGTTGGTTTTGTTGCTCAATCTGATTGATATAGACAATAATCTGACGGTCTATCTCCATCAGAGCATGATAAGCCTCCACAAAATTGTGCTTTACATCGCTACATGCCTTGGCCATGTGTGGGTCGTTGGCCATCAAGAAAAAAGCGTGTTCCGTGTCCATCAACTTTTCACATTCACGTATCATAGATCGGATGCTATGACTTTTCTCATCCAGATTCTGTAATTTCTTTTTCTTGATGATATAGTTGGGTTCTTGCTTATACGCATTATCCATGTTGCGTTTCAAATCCACCACGTTCTTCAATGTTCTAAATCCAGCTTTTTTCAGTATCTGTCGCACACTGTCTTGGTATCCAGCCTTGCGATTGGCATTCGTTTCTTGCAAGAAATAACCAATATGCTCTTTCAATGTGACGATACATTCCTGTACACTTAGCACACTGATTTCCTCGTTTACGTTCAGCACTTCTTCGAAGAAATTCAGATAGTCACTCTCTATCTCTACGGCATTGCCCGTTTCTACAAGCACTCCATAATCCAGCAATTTTCTGAGCCGTGTTTCGTTTCCTCCAACGAGTTCTAAAGCCAACCCTAACGGAAACTTCATCAGTTTTCGCTTCTCAAACATCTCACTTAACAAACTCTGTTCACGCGAGAGTGTCTTTGTCAGCTCTTCTATTGTCCTGAAATGAGAAAGTATATCCATAAAAAGTTAAACTTCCTGGTTTTGTTTCGCAGAAACTCCTACCTCTACAATATGAATCACCTTAACGCAATTGAGGTTTTTGTTATTAGCCATATTCTTTATTTTCGCAACAAAGATACAAATATATTTTTATATTATGCCTTGTATCATCAAAAGTATAACAACAATTTACGACAGAAATGGTATTGTATTACAGGAAACTGTCATGAAAATTCTGAATTTAGGTGCCATTTTACGGGCATTTTTTCAAACGAGTTGGTGCTTGGGTGGAAAAACAGCCAGTTTTTAGTGTTTTGTTAAACAACTAATAATCAATGACTTATATTTTCTCAATGTTTAGTATTCATATAATAACCCATGTTTTTACCTCAAAAAAGGTACTTTTTGAGCTTTCATAACATATATAGTTAGCACTCGTAACATACATAGTTACGCTCATAACTCATATAGTTACG
>AUXO010145342.1_pt1 | contig 33954 bp, 27 predicted proteins | sample 768731 | NCBI WGS metagenome assembly AUXO01 (sample SAMN02715735, study PRJNA202380) | gut metagenome | biome: sheep rumen | host: Ovis aries | place: New Zealand: Palmerston North
AGAGAACCGCTCGTCAGCACACCCTCATACAAGGTTTGTGGCACTGCCGAAAGTAGAAATGTATCGGGGAATATCTTAATAAAACGACACAACAGCAGAGCGGAAAATAATTTATTTTGCAAGTTCAACATGTCTGAGCCGAAGGCGAGTTTTGAACTTGCAAAAAAATTGATTTTTGGTGGAGCGTCCGTAAGCCATAAACTCCGTGTTCATAAGTTGGCGGAGGTTGTTGTACATTTAGAAAAACCTAGAAGGGCGAAAAGATAATTTATTGGAAAAACACAACATGTTTGAGCCGAAGGCGAGTTTTGCGTTTTTCCCAAAATTCATCTTTTCAGCACTTCGTCCGTTCGTCAACAATCTTCGCAAATCTAATCTTCTTCAATCACCTGAACTTCCATATACGAAAATTCAATCTCCTCAATAAAATTATCCTGCAAAAACCGCACCTTCGAGTGCCGTTGAAACTGTTCCACATTCGAATCAAGCCAGATAGGTTCGCTTAAATCAAATTCATAACAGGCTTCCCGGATGCCATCAAATATCTTTCTCGTACGGTTTAAAGATAAATCATCATTTTCAATTACCGTATCTTTTACCATGTGATTGTTTTCATCAAAGATTTTACACCATAAACGAAACATCTAAAAATCCTCCTATTCAAAGTCTCTGCTGTCTAAAACAATCGTAAATGGACCGTCATTTTCTAAATCCACCTTCATATCTGCGCCAAATTCACCTGTTTCTACACAGTCACACTGTTCCTTAAAAAGTGTAATCGCCTGCTCATACAGTGCATTTGCATTATCTGGATTACCGGCATTGAAAAAACTCGGACGATTGCCCTTACGACAGTCTGCATATAATGTGAACTGGCTGACAAGGAGAATCGAACCATTTACATCTTTAATACTAAGGTTAGTCTTATCATTTTCATCAGCAAAGATGCGCAGTTTCATAATCTTATCTATGAACTTCGGCAGCATATCTGCACAATCTTCTTTGCCAACGCCCATAAGAATTAAAAGTCCTTTTCCAATCTTACCAATACAATTTCCATCTACCGTAACAGATGCGTGGTTGACACGCTGTATAACAAATTTCATAATATGCTCCAATCATTTTAAAGTGTCCCCATTATAACAGAAAATAATAATTGTGTACATCTGCTGTGTGAAAAAGAGAGGAACAGTAAAAATAACGTATAATACAGAATGAATAAAAAGAAGGGATTATCTTTTGAGGGGATGTATCAATGCTTCGTCTGAAAAATTTTATAGAAAATTGAAAGAATGTTTAAACAAAAAGGATGTCCCTGTATTATTGCGACAGAGACATCCTAAAATTCTATTAGGTAAATCGTCAAATAGGAAAAGTCACAATTGACGATGCTTGATATTCATAGAGCGATTGAATCAGATATTGCCGCATGAATATCATATGTAGTAAAAATTACATATTTACGTTCAAATGTCTTGGAAGACCGTCAACCATAATAGGTGAAAGTTCAGCCTGAATTAATGGACGGATATAACGTATGAGATCTTCTGTTACATAATCATCATCTGTGATCCATTCAAGAGGTACTTTCTTCTCAATGTTAGCAATTTCGTGTACATCATGTGTTTCTGTAATGCACATGTATGGATCGTCTGAGATTCTCTTTAATACAACAACACGGCCTGTCTCCCCTTCGAAAGCAGCCTTTACAGCAGCACCACCTACGTTAAATGCTTCTGTAATATCTGTACGGGATGTCATATGTGCGGCACAACGCTGCATTGTAGATAATTCAACGGCACGAGTTTTGATACCAAGTTCCGCACCAATCTTATTTGCAAGGAACTTTGCAGAACCTGCAAGCTGCTTATGACCAAATGCATCGACAAATTCTACGTGATCTGATAATTCAAATACATATCTTCCGTCAGCAACCTTAATACCTTCAGAGATTGCAATAACCATAGAGCGTCCCTGAGAACTCTTTTTCTTTACAGCAGTCATAAATTCGTTAATATCAAATACCTTCTCCGGAAGATAAATCATATCAACACCTTCGCAATCTTCGCCCTTAGCAAGAGCAGCTGCAGCAGTAAGCCAGCCGGCGTTACGACCCATAATCTCAACAATTGTGATTGTTGGATAATCATATACAAGACCGTCGCGGATGATTTCTTTCATTGTTGCAGCAATATATTTTGCAGCACTACCAAAACCAGGAGTGTGATCTGTTACGGCAAGGTCGTTGTCGATTGTCTTAGGTACACCGATAAATTTAATATCACTCTTTACAATGGCAGCATAATCTGATAACTGCTTAATAGTATCCATAGAGTCATTGCCACCAATATAGAAGAAGTACTTGATGTTTAATTTATCTAATGTAGCAAAAATCTTTTCATATACAGCTCTGTCGGCATCGATTTCAGGAAGTTTGTAACGACAAGAACCCAAGTAAGAAGATGGTGTTCTCTTTAAAAGATCGATATCGATGTCAGTCTTAATTTTTTCAGAAAGGTCTACATACTGATCATCAAGGAGCCCCTTAATTCCATGAAGCATACCATAAACCTTCTGCGCACCACGGTCTTTTGCTGTTTTAAAAACACCTACAAGACTTGAGTTAATTACTGATGTTGGACCACCTGACTGACCAACGATTACATTTCCAACCATATATTCCTCCAATCCTCCGTTATTTATAACGGGTATTATAAAATAATTCTATCATATTTATAAAAATGGTACAACTATTTTTAAAAAAAGTATAAACAGTCAAACATATTTTCGGATTTATGCAAATGAATTCTTGAAAATTTAGTTATTATGTAGAAAATTAGAGTGGATAAAGTACATTTTACAGGAACTGGTTGTTGGTATTTTGGAGAAAATATAGTACAATACGTTCAGATATTATGGAAACGCAAGGATTGAATTTATGTATATTGTATACATAAAGGGACGCATCCTGTGGGAATTGAAAAGAGGTTAAATTACATGGCAAATCGATGTGATGCCGGAACAAGCAGCCGGAGAAGAAACTATAAACAATATTATAAGAAGGCAGAATTATCCAGATTGGATAAAATTCCATATTTAGGGAAATCTGTTGAGGGAATTCGTCGTGGACACAAGAAACGTGATTTGTCGGGAAAAGAATATATTTTAAGTGTGAAAGATACAATTCAGTCACCGGTTGTACAGCAAATGAAGCAGTACAATCATCATAGTCATACAAATTGTTTTGAACATTCGGTTCATGTTTCCTATTATAATTACCTGATTTGTAAGAAATTCGGGTGGGATACACAGGCGGCAGCAAGAGGCGGTCTGCTTCATGATCTGTTCTTGTATGACTGGCATCATTATGAGCAGAAAGCAGGCGAACGTATGCATGGATTTGAGCATCCGACGAAAGCACTGAAAAACGCACAGAATCATTTTGATATTACACGCAAAGAAGGTGATATCATTGCAAAGCATATGTTTCCGCTGACGATTACGCCACCGAAGTATAAGGAGTCTTATGTGATTGTTATGACGGATAAGTTCTGTAGTGTGTGTGAAGTCATGGACAGATTCTTTAAACAGAGCAAGCGCAAGACTTTTTATCCGAAGAAAAATCGTGTACGTAAAAACGCAGCACGGTTATAGATGGTTGTGGCGATGAAAAGACAAATTATTGATGAAATGAAAGCGGTCATTTGGCTACAAATGTGTGACTGACCAATAAATATGGAAATAAATCAGTAGGCAGGATTGCAGGTAAGGAGGCTTGTATGTATTTAGAAAAGAATCAGATCGGAGTATTTGAAGGAACACGTAAGATTAATGCACAGGGACAGGATTTGGAAAGTTTTCTGGAAGCATATGATCCAAAGAAATATGACAATCCGTGTAATACGGTAGATACGTTGGTGTTTACGTATGATAAAGAGAAGAAAACGGTTAAAAAGTTATTGCTGATTCGCAGAGGAAATCATCCAAGTATTGGAAAATGGGCACTTCCGGGTGGATTTGTAGAGTATCGGGAAGATTTAGACAAAGCGGCTCTTCGGGAATTGCAGGAAGAGACGGGGGTTACGGATATCGAAGTCATGCAGTTAAAAAGTTATGGCGCATATGACAGAGATCCGCGAACAAGAATTATTACGACAGCTTACGCTGCGCTTGTTGAAGAAGGCAGCGTGCGTGCACAGGCAGGAGATGATGCAGAAGATTCCGGCTGGTTTCGGGTGGAAGATGATTTTGATGGAAATGTATCTGTACAAGATGGGATTGTCACAGAGATTCATAATGTTTCATTGATTCAGGATGCACCGAGTACGCTCCAGTTGCATAGTGTAATAGAGGTTACATATCGTAAGGATGCGATTTTGCAGGAAAAGACGTATCGTGTGACAGCATCTGATCTTGTGGCGGCAGACCATGGAGCAATTATCTTAGAAGGATATCATTTTGTGAAAGATAAGCTCAATGGAGTGCGTGTGTAAAGATTGTATAACATGCTGGTTGATTTGCAGACAGAGTAAAAGAGAGAGTTAGGAAGAAAAAGATGGCAAGAGTAGAATTTAAGCCGGGAAATATGTTATATCCGGTACCGGCAGTGATGGTTAGTTGTATGCGACCGGGAGAAAAGCCGAATATTATAACAGTTGCATGGGCAGGCACAGTCTGTTCAGATCCTGCAATGGTATCTATATCCGTTAGACCGAATCGGTATTCTCACGCAATTTTAATGGAAACAAAAGAATTTGTTATTAATTTAACAACAGAAGCGTTGTGCAGGGCTACCGATTTTTGCGGTGTGCGTTCCGGCAGGGATATTGATAAATATAAAGAAATGCATCTGACACCGAGTGTTTCAAAAAAGATAGCGGCACCTGGAATTGCAGAAAGTCCGGTTAATATTGAGTGTAAAGTGACGAAGGTGGAACATTTAGGAACACATGATATGTTTCTTGCTGAGGTGGTTGCGGTAACAGTCGACGAGGCGTACTTGAATGAATCAGGCAGATTTGAACTGAATCAGGCAAAGTTGGTAACATATTCACATGGGGAGTACTTTGCATTGGGGAAAAAGCTGGGAAAATTTGGGTACTCTGTGGATAAACGGATGCATCATACAGAAAAAAGTATGGAAAATCATCACCCGACAGATGAAACAACGGCAAAAAAAGAAAGCAGCCGCCACAGCAAAGCCAAAGCGCAGGCAAAGAGAAAACAGAATCATAAGAGAAGTACAAAGAATTTGAAAAAGAAATCAAAAAAATAAGGTATTAATCCTAAAAAATGTTAAAAGTGCATAAAAATTTACCGAAAAAGACAAAAATATGGTACTTTATTCATGTTTATCGCTTTACAAAGACTATTTGAAGTGCTATTATCTAGTTGTTACAAAATTGTTACAGAACGATTAATATTTAACAGTCGTATGATGATATGATTATTAATGGAGGAAATATGGCACATTTAACAAGATATGGCAAACGTATTAAAACAACATTAGTCAGTGCGTTGTCAGCAGCTTGTATGGCATGTATGGTAGCAATTCCATTTGTGGAAAAAGACATTTTAAAAAATGATGTTGGCTATGTTCGCGTCAGTGTGAATGGTGTAGAGCTCGGTGCGGTAAATACGGAAGAAGAAGCACAGCAGGCGATTACAGCAGCCAGATTGAAGTTTAGTCAGGATTATTCAGATATTGTATATTTAGATCCGACGTATGAAGTCGTAAAAGAAACAAAAGCATTTGCTCCTAGAATCTCAGAAGAAGAGATGGCGGCGGCAATTTATTCAAATCTGTTTACAAGTATGGTTGATATGAACCAACAGTTGGCTTATACAGTCAGAATTAATGATTTTACAGTGACACTCGCAAGTAAGGATGATGTGATTACATTGTTAGACCGTGTCACGGCACAGCAGGATTTAAACAATGCGTTTCAGGTAAGTCTTTCTGAGAAGGATTCTTCGGGAGATTCTTATGGCGTTACGGTTGTGAAGTCAGAGATTCAGGATGTGAATCGTGATATTGTTGCAGCAGCGATGAATGGTACAGCCATTACGACATCCAAAGACGGTAGTGTACATACAGATGGTATTACCGGAATTTCATTCTTAGAGGACATTTCTGTAAATGAAGTTCGTAAGACGACAGCGAAGGTTATCAGTGTGGATGATGCGTATGCGACAATTACGGCGAAGACGGATCAGACAGAGAGTTATATGGTCGTTGCAGGAGATTCATTTTCTAAGATTGCACAAAACTTTGGTACAGATGTTGCAACGATTTTAGAGCTGAATCCGGGATTGGAAGAAGGCAGTCTGATTATTCCGGGTGATTTTATCACAGTGCCTGTTCAGAAGTCTGTAATTAACGTAGTTACAACGAAGACGACAACATATGAGGAAGAATATCAGGCAGAACCGCAGTATGTAGATGATGATACGAATTACAAAGGAACGAATACGGTTATTAATGAAGGAACAGCCGGCAGACGTAAGGTAACTGCAGAAGTTACTTATATAGATGGTGTACAGTCAGCAATTGAATATACCAATGAAGTGATTCTTGAAGAAGCACAGCCACAGGTAATTGCAGTTGGTACACTGACACAGCCGGAATATATCAGACCGATAGCAGGCGGAAGTCTGTCATCAGGCTATGGAAACCGCGAAGATGGATTCCATAAGGGGGTTGACTGGTCAATTCCACAGGGAAATAGTGTAAATGCAGCAGCCGACGGCGTGGTTGTAAGAGCCAGCTGGTATGGCGGATATGGTTATTGTGTGGATGTTCAGCATAACAATGGAACATTAACCAGATATGGTCATTTGAGTTCTATAGATGTATCTGTAGGTCAGAGCGTTTCACAGGGACAGCATCTTGCAGCCAGTGGTAACACAGGTAATAGCACAGGACCACATCTTCATTTTGAAATTTGGGTTGGTGATGCGACAGTGAACCCACTTGATTATGTAAACAAAAATTAATAGACCTGACAAAAATGCATAGAGCAGTTTTGCAGAGATGATAAGAAGCCGTTTGGTGAGGAAGAATGAAGAATACTTCGAAAGCCAGCGGCTTTTCTCTTCGTTTCTTTACGATTATTCCGGTGCTGTAATAAATTTTTGCTTTACAAATAGGTACATTGTGATATAATCAAACAGAATATGTTGAAATTACAGGAAAATTACACGGAACTTATTCATATAAATATAGTAACGATTCATATTGTGGTACGAAACAGATTTCATCGTGAATGGTTACGAATTGATTATTATGTTAGAGGTGCGAAATAGATGGAGCAGTATATTATAAAAGGAGGAAATCCTCTTATCGGCGAAGTAATGATAGGCGGTGCAAAAAATGCAGCATTGGGCATTTTGGCAGCGGCAATTATGACAGATGATACAGTCACAATAGAGAACGTACCGAATGTAAGAGATACGAAGGTTTTATTGCAGGCAATCGAGGGGATTGGTGCAAAGGTTCACTATGTGTCAGATAACTGCGTTCAGATTAATGGAAGTGATATACATGATATTAATGTGGATTATGAATACATCAAAAAAATTCGTGCATCATATTATTTGTTAGGCGCATTACTTGGGAAGTATAAGAAAGCACATGTAGCACTTCCGGGTGGATGCAATATTGGAAGCCGACCAATTGATATGCATATTAAAGGATTTAAGGCACTTGGAGCAGAAGTAGATATTTCACATGGTCAGATTAATGCAGAAGCGCAGCAGTTAATCGGAAATCATGTATATTTTGATGTGGTATCAGTAGGTGCAACGATTAATATTATGATGGCAGCCTGTATGGCACAGGGAGATACGATTGTTGAAAATGCGGCAAAGGAGCCACATATTGTAGACGTTGCGAATTTCCTGAATGCAATGGGAGCCAATATTAAAGGTGCGGGTACGGATGTTATTCGTATCAAAGGTGTTGAGAAGTTACATGGTGCAACATATTCTATCATTCCTGACCAGATAGAAGCAGGAACATTTATGCTTGCAGCAGCAGCAACAAAGGGAGATATTACAGTATGTGATGTCATTCCGAAGCATTTGGAGTCTATTTCAGCGAAGCTGCTAGAAATGGGATGTACGGTTGTGGAAGGAGATGACAGTGTACGTGTTATAGGATGTGATGAGTTAAAGTGCACAAATGTTAAGACACTTCCATATCCTGGTTTTCCAACAGACATGCAGCCACAGGTTGCCGTCGCACTTGCGCTTGCAAAGGGAACAAGTATGGTTACAGAGAGTATCTTTGAGAACCGTTTTAAGTATGTAGATGAATTGAACCGTATGGGCAGTAAGATTAAGGTAGAAGGCAATACCGCATATATTGAAGGTGTTGATAAGTTTACCGGAACACAATTATCTGCTCCGGATTTGCGTGCCGGTGCAGCATTGGTTGTTGCAGCACTTGCAGCAGAAGGCATTTCGCAGATTGATGATATTGTTTATATTCAGCGTGGATATGAGCAGTTCGAAGTGAAGTTAAGAAAGCTCGGTGCGGTTATTGAGCGTGTGGATTCTGAGTATGAAGCACAGAAATTTAAATTAAAGATGATTGGTTAAAATGAAAGGGTATCCTCATGCAGGGTATCCTTTTTGCTTTATTAGGATTCGGGTGTCAAAAGATGCATTTTATGTTTCAAGATGGACTATCTAAAAATAGTTATAATTGGGAAATTTTTATAAAATTTATATCGGATTATTTCTTTTGATTGGGAAAGTATGATATTATTAAAACAATAATTCTTAGTGTGTATACAAAAAGATGATCCGAAAGCAAAAAGAGGATACAAAACGGAAGTAGAATAAATTGCAAAGAAAGTGTATCTATAGGATAGAGGTTCGCGATTATGAAACTGAGAAATAAATTGATTGTGTCATTTTGTATTATGGTAGTTCTGCCGGTACTGATGAGTATTGCAGTAGTGTGTGGATTATTTCATATACAGACAAAGAAGATGAATGACCTATATCATGTACAATACAAGTCGATTTTGACAAATATATATTCGCCTGCAATTATTATGGGGCAGATTACGGAACAGGCATATGAAGAGGTCTGTGATGAAGCAAAAAGCAATCCGTCGAAGTTCAATGATCAGGGATACTTAGATGAATTGAGTGCGGCATTAAAGGAGAAGCTGTCTGGAATTATTGTCAGAAAAAATGGAACAATTACATATGTGTCCTGTGAATGGCGGGAAGAAGATTTAGAGAAGATTCTTCCTTCTTATAAAGAGCAGGATGAACAGAGTTTATCTGATGTAGGCGTGTACAAAGGCGGCAATTATCAGATGCTAATCAAGCAGGTTAGTACAGAGAGTCCTTCCGGGGATAAATACAGCATATTTATTGTGACAGCCTTAAATCAAATGCTGCCGCAGCTCAAGACATTTTTGATACAAGGGGCGTGTGCCATTGTGCTTGTTATGATTTTAACAAGTGCGACATTGTGTATATGGGTATACCGGTCTATTTTACAGCCGGTTGATAAATTGAAACTTGCAACCAATAATATTAAAAATGGAAATTTGGATTTTGTAATGCCAAAGGTTTCCGGTGATGAGATCGGAGACGTATGCAGGGATTTTGAGGAAATGAGAGTGATTCTCAAGCAGTCAATGGATGACAAGGTCAACTCTGACAGAGAAGAAAAGGAGTTGATTCGAAATATATCGCATGATTTGCGAACCCCGCTTACAACGATTAAAGGGTATGCCGAAGGACTTTTAGATGGAATTGTGGATACGCCGGAACGCCGGGAGAAATATTTAAAAACGATTATTGGTAAAGTAAATGGAATGGACAAGTTGATTGATGAACTTACCATTTATTCGAAATTAGATACGAACCGTGTTCCATATTCATTTTCACCGGTGAATATCAGAGCATATTTTGCAGACTGTTGTGATGAACTTCGAATGGAATTAGAAGAAAAAGGAATCACTTTGGATTATACATATCATGCAAATCATGATATAATTACAGTAGCAGATTCGGAACAGCTCAAAAGGGTTATTTATAATATTATCAATAATTCTGCAAAGTATATGACACCGGAAAGACAGGGCAGAATTTGCATCGACATTTATGATGAGGGTGAATATGCACATATTGTCATAAAAGATAACGGAAAAGGAATTGGGATGCAGGAATTGCCGCATATCTTTGAACGTTTCTATCGGGCAGACCGTTGCAGAAACAGCCAGCGGGGCGGCAGTGGAATCGGTCTTGCGATTGTTAAGAAAATTATTGATGACCACAAAGGAAAGATTTGGGCAGAGAGTGTGGAAGGCGAAGGTACGACCATGCATTTGAATCTGAAGGTACAGGAAGATGACGGTATATTACGGCTGGAAGATAAAGAGTAACTGAAATAAAATGAAATGTGGAGGAATGAAGTATGAGTAAAGTGTTGATTGTTGAAGATGAGGGAACGATTGCTGAAATCGAAAAGGATTATCTTGAATTAAGCGGATTTGAAGTGACGATTAAGGAAGATGGACAGAGTGGTCTTGCTGCGGCACTTGCAGAAGATTTTGATATTATTATTCTGGATGTTATGCTTCCGGGAGCAGATGGCTATGAAATCTGCAAGCAGGTTCGAGAAACAAAGAATACTCCAATTATTATGGTATCCGCAAAGAAAGAAGATATTGATAAGATTCGTGGACTTGGCGTGGGTGCAGACGATTATATGACAAAGCCGTTTAGTCCAAGTGAACTGGTTGCGCGTGTAAAGGCACATCTTGCAAGATATGAGAGACTGGTTAGCAGTGCAAAAGAAGAAAATGATGTCATTGAGATTCGTGGTATTAAGATTGATAAGACTGCGAGACGTGTATTTGTCAACGGAGAAGAAAAGATATTTACAACAAAGGAATTTGATTTGCTCACATTCCTTGCACAGAATCCAAATCACGTATTTACAAAGGATGAATTATTTAAGGAAATCTGGGATATGGATTCCATTGGCGATATTGCAACAGTTACGGTTCACATTAAGAAAATCCGTGAAAAGATTGAGTTTGATACATCAAAGCCACAGTATATCGAGACAATTTGGGGCGTTGGATACAGATTTAAGGTATAATAAACAGCCGCTATTGTGATTATAAAACACAAAAATAAAACGAGCACTTATGAGCCGCCGCATTGGAAGATTATCCGGTGCGGCGGTTTGTTGTGTGTTGGGAGTTTATATATTTTTAATAATTTCCGTCAAAGGAATCCTTGAAGGCTGCTATAAATGGGTATATAATGCAGGCGATACTTTGTAGAAAAAAGAGGAAAAGGAAAAATGAAGTTACTGAAACAATTTGCAATCATATTGATTATTTCATTTATCGGTGAAGTGTTAAAATATGTGATTCCATTGCCGATACCGGCAAGCATTTACGGGCTTTTGATTTTATTTGTGAGTTTGCTTACAGGTTTGATTCAGATAGAACAGGTTCGGGAAGCGGGAAAATTTTTAATCGAAATTATGCCGGTCATGTTTATTCCGGCAGCAGTCGGGCTGTTAGAATCATGGGGCGTACTTCGTCCGGTATTTGTGCCGGTTATTGTGATTACGCTGGTGTCAACGGTTGTGGTTATGGCGGCAACCGGCAGGATGGCACAGCTCATTATGCGGATTGAAAATAAGAAAAAGGTGGATACGGATTATGAATAACTTACTCACGGAATCAGTATTTTTTGGCGTGATGATTAGCCTTGTGACTTATGGGATTGGCGTGTGGCTCAAAAAGAAATTTAAGCTCGCAATTTTCAATCCGCTGCTTGTTGCAATCGTAATTACGATGCTTGTGTTATTAGGTGCAAATGTAGAATATGATGCGTATTATGAGGGTGCAAAATATATTAGTTATTTGCTGACACCTGCAACGATATGCCTTGCGATTCCGCTGTATGAACAGGTGGCACTGCTTAAAAATGAGTGGAAGGCAGTTGTTGGCGGCATTGTATCAGGCGTTATTACATCTCTTGTGACAGTGCTGGTGCTTTCGATGCTGTTTCATTTAAGCCACGAAGAATATGTTACACTGCTTCCCAAGTCGATTACAACGGCAATTGGTATGGGCGTATCAGAAGAACTGAATGGATATGTGACGATAACCGTTGCTGTGATTATTATTACCGGTGTATTTGGAAATATTATCGGGGAATTGGTGTGTAAGGTATTTCGCATCAAGAATCCGGTTGCAAAGGGACTTGCACTTGGAACGGCAGCACATGCGATAGGAACAGCCAAAGCCATGGAGATGGGAGAAATTGAAGGTGCGATGAGCAGTTTGTCGATTGCAGTTGCCGGCCTTTTGACGGTTGTCGGGGCATCGGTATTTGCAGGATTGTTATAATTTTCGCATATAATCTGATTGAAAATGTCATTTTTACCAGCTCACATACATAAAATAGGACAGATATGTGGGAGGGTGAAGTATGAATGAGAAATCTTTAGAGGTATTGTCAGCATATGATTGGACGGTGCAACGTATTAGCAGAGGCAGAGGCGGTATGATTCTGTCAACCGATGCGGGACCGAAATTGTTTTTAGAGTGCAGTAAATCAAATGCGTTTTATGAACGGGAACATTTGCTGACACAGGCAGTTGTGCGTGGCGGTTTTCAATATGTAGATACATATGTATGTAATAAAGATGGAAATTGCGTGACGGTAGCAGAAGATGGAAGACGTTACATTGTAAAAAACTGGACGGATGGACGGGAATGTAATGTAAAAAGTATGGATGATGTTATATCGGCGATTACATCACTTGGACAGGTACATCAGGCATTACATGCTGTGTCTTTAGAATTATTGCAGACACCGGCGGTTGAGACACCGGTGGAGGTTATGGCAGCACAGGCTGAACAGGATGTGGAAATAGAAAGGAAGCCGGGACAGATTACAGATCGGTTTAAAGACAGTCGCACGATGCCAGATATCTACGAAAGGCACACGAAAGAATTGAAAATGGCGATGAATTACCTGCGAAATAAGAAGAAAAAATCCGATTTTGAACAGCTTGCATATGAGCATATTGGTGCATTTTATGAAGAGGCAGGGCAGGCAAGTGCATTGCTGCATACAAAGTCAATGACAGAACGGTTAGAGCGGGTAGTATCTATGTATGAATTGTGTCACGGAAGTTTTCATTATCATAATATTTTAATGGATACAAAGGGAACGATGATTGTCAATTTTGACCAATATCGCAATGACTGTCAGATTCGGGACCTGTATCAGTTCATGCGAAAGATTTTAGAGAAATGTGATTGGGATATTGAGACGGCTTATAAAATGATAGATGTGTACGATCAGGTACATCCTATCGGAGATACAGACCGTAAATTGTTGTCTGCATTTTTTGCATTTCCTGAAAAATTCTGGAAAATCATCAATTATTATCTCAATGCAAACAAAGCATGGATTCCGCCAAAGAACCTTGAAAAACTTCAGAAAGTGATTGCACAGAATGGTAGACGGCAGGCATTTTTAGCAACATTGGGTAGCTGAATCAAAAATAACATGAATTCCAATCCGGTTTGTTCACAATAATGTATATTGTATACATGTGAATGAACCGGAATTTTTGTTTTCGGTGCATCTGTTAGTTTTATTGCATAAACTGCGGATATGTGGTAAAATCTCTGATAACAGTGTGGAAAATTGACAGGATTGGAGCACAGATGAAGATGGATAAGATACAGGATAGGACAGGTGCGATAAAAAAGCATCCGACTTCCTTTTATAAACTTGCCGGAAAGTGTGTTGCATTGGGTCTTATCGTAACGATGGTATTGCCATTTGCAGCATGTGGAAACAAGCAGTCGAAGATTGTTTCGGGAAGTTCCGTATTGCCGATGCCGTCGAAAAAGGTAGAAGAAGTTACGGTTCCGGCAAATAAAAACGAAGTGAAGTTCACAGGGGTTTTGACACTGATTGATACGACACTTAAAAAAATGCAGTTTGTAGATATAGACAACGGAACAGAATATGAAGTTGCTTATACAGGCGGCACAGATATTCAGGACAAATATAATAAAATTCTTGCAGCAGCAAGTATGAAGGCAGGAGACATTTTTGACGTAACCTGTAATAAGAGCAGTAAGGCAGAGAAGATTTATGAATCTTCTGATACGTGGGAGATGACCGGATTTACAGGCTTTCAGGCAGATGAAAGTAAGAAGAAGGTTACTATCGGAGATGAAGATTATAAATATGTCGATTATACAGCTGTGATTTCCGGGCAGAACAGAATTGCGGTAGCACAGGTTGTTGCACAGGATGAGATAACAGTGCGTGGAAAAGATAAGACAATTTATTCCGTAACAGTCGATAAAGGGCATGGGTATATTCAGTTTGCAGGCATTGATACATTTGAGAATGGATATGCAACCATTGGCAGAAAGCAGCTGCTGGGGGTTACGAAGAATATGCTCGTAACTGCACAGGAAGGAACGTATTCTGTGGAACTACAAAAGGGAGGAACGGTTGGTCAAAAGAGCGTGACAGTTGTAAGAGATCAGCAGGTGACGTTGGATTTCTCAGAATATACGAAAGAAGCAGCAAAGACCGGTGCGGTTAATTTTATGGTAACACCGGAAAAGGCGGTTATGACGATAGATGGCGTGGAAGTCGATTATTCACAGCCGGTATTGCTAGAATATGGCAGACACAATTTAGTATTGTCTGCGAACCATTATACACAGTATACAGAGACATTACTTGTCAATTCGGAGTATCAGACAAAGGTAATTGATATGATTTCATCTGATACAACGACAGCAGCCAATAATACAGGCACAACGAAGTCGTCAAAGTCCTCGACGAATAAGACGACCGAGTCGTCGAATCTGACGGATGGATATACCGTTAGTATCACAGAGCCGAAAGGTGCATCGCTTTATGTGGACAGCGTATATATTGGTGTTGTTCCGTGTTCATTTGAAAAAAAGGCGGGAAGCAAGACCATTACGTTATCGCAGAGTGGCTATGCAACTGTAAGTTATACCATTTCTATTGCGAATGCGACAGGCAATCTGACGTACTCGTTCCCGGATATGGTTGAGAAAGGTTCAAATACAACGACAACACAATCAAATTAAAAAACAGACAAATGCATGGATTATATGGGGAATTACTGGAAATAATAAGAACAGCCCATAGAGTCCATGCGTAATCATTGATAAAGAACAGATTACTATTTATTGCAGACGATGATAAATAGCAAGAGAAGAATCGTCTAAGATAGGAGAATAATTATGACAAAGAAATTAAACATCCCTTTTTCACCACCAGATATTACGGAAGAAGAGATACAGGCAGTTACAGAGGTTATGCGTTCAGGCTGGCTTACAACCGGTCCAAAGACGAAAGAATTAGAGCATCAGATGGCAGAATTCTGTCATGTCAACAGAGGTGTGTGTATGAATTCGGCAACGGCATGTCTTGAGATGGCATTGCGTTTGTTTGAAATCGGAGAAGGCGATGAAGTTATTGTTCCTGCATATACGTATACAGCGTCAGCAAGTGTTGCAATTCATGTTGGTGCCACATTGCGATTGATTGATGTGGAAAAGGGAACATATCATTTGGATTACGATGCATTAGAAGCAGCCATTACAGAGAAGACGAAGGCAGTCATTCCGGTTGACATCGGCGGCGTTATGGTAGACTATGACCGGATTCGTGAAATTGTGATGCGTAAGCAGAGTATGTTTCATCCGGCAAGTAAGATGCAGGAGGCACTTGGACACATTTTGATTCTTGCAGATTCTGCACATGGTTACGGAGCAAAGAGAAATGGAAAAATCAGTGGTGAATGTGCGGATTTCACATCATTTTCATTCCATGCTGTTAAGAATTTCACAACCGGAGAAGGCGGCGGTCTTGTATGGCGAGATATTGAAGGGGTGGACAATGAAGAAATCTATCATCAGCTGATGCTTTTAACGCTTCACGGACAGTCAAAAGATGCACTTGCAAAGACACAGCTCGGAGCATGGGAATATGATATTGTAGGTCCATATTTTAAGAGCAATATGACAGATATTATGGCAGCAATCGGTTTGGTTCAGATGAAGCGTTATCCGGGATTGTTAGCAAGAAGAAAAGAATTGATTCAGATGTATACGGCTGGCATCGCAGCAGATGATATTGACGTGCTGACACATTTTGATGATACATCGGAATCGAGCGGACATTTGATGATGGTTCGTCTGTTAGGAAAAGATGAAGCAGACAGAAATGCACTGATTACAAAGATGGCAGAGCAGGGAGTAGCGACAAATGTACACTATAAGCCATTGCCATTGCATACAGCATATAAGAAATTAGGGTTTGATATTAAGGATTATCCAAATGCCTATGAAATGTATCACAATGAGATTACACTTCCGTTACATACATGTCTGACAGATGAGCAGGTAACGTATGTCATTGAGCAGTTTAATACATTAAGAAAGTAACATCCTAAAGATGGCAGTGTATGAAGTATTTACAGCACATATTTCATACAGGCAGACAGGATGAGAGGAAGCAATGAAACTGAAAAAATGGAGTGAACTTCCAGACCGTATGAGAACGAAAGAAGTTCGCAAATATTACAATATTCTGGTAAAAAGAAATGCATGGTTTCAGGCGAAGCGTGTATTAGATGTTATCATTGGAACGATTATGTTAGTTGTATTAGCCATTCCGATGGTAGTGGTTGCAGCACTGATTAAATTAGATTCCAAAGGACCGGTATTTTTTCGGCAGGAACGTGTAACACAGTACGGAAGAATTTTCCGTATCTATAAGTTCCGAACAATGGTAGATAATGCCAGTCAGCTAGGAACACAGGTAACCGTAGATGGTGACCGTCGAATAACACGTGTGGGAAAAGTTTTGCGTAAATTGCGAATTGATGAATTTCCACAGTTGTTTAATATTCTTGCAGGGGATATGACGCTGGTCGGAACCAGACCGGAGGTATCAAAATATGTCAAAGAATATTCACCGGAAATGTATGCAACACTTCTGCTTCCGGCAGGCTTAACGTCTCGGACAAGCATTGCATATAAAGATGAAGAAAAATTATTATCAGATGCAGCAGATGCAGACCGTGTATACATTGAAGAAGTATTGCCTGTAAAGATGCAGTATAATCTGGATAGTCTGAAGAAGTTCAGTCTGTTATCGGATGCGAGCGTATTATGGGACACATTTGTATCTGTGCTAAAAAAAGGTTAGACCGTTATGTTTATTACAGTATGTGTGATTGCGTATAATGAAGAACAGGCATTGCCTTCTATTTTAGAAGATATTGTCAGACAGGATTATCCGCATAATAAAATAGAAGTCGTGTTGGTAAATAGTGCGTCCACAGACCAGACAAGGGCACTGATGGAGGCATTTCAGGAGGCAAATAACCGTCCTTCTTACCGGTTTGCACGAATTGTCGTGTTAGACAATCCCAAGAAAACACTTCCGTGTGGATGGAATGTAGCATTATCAGCTTATACCGGAGAAGCGATTTTAAAGGTAGATGCGCATGCTGCCATTCCGGTTGATTTTGTGCGCAAGAATGTTGCCGTATTAGAAAGTGGAGAAGATATTTGCGGCGGACAGCGTCCTAATATTATTGATGAGCCAACCAAATGGAGAGAAACACTGTTGCTTGCAGAGACATCGATGTTTGGTTCTAGTATTGCGCCGTATCGCAATAACCCCGGAAAAACCTATGTGAATTCGATGTTTCATGCGGCATATCGCAGAGAAGTGTTTGAGCGTATTGGCGGATTTAATGAAGATCTTGCCAGAACAGAAGATAATGAAATTCATTACCGGATGCGAGAGGCGGGATTTCGCTTGTGTTTTGAACCGGGAATTGTGTCATATCAGCATATCAGAAGCAGTTTAAAAAAGATGCTTCGTCAGAAATATGCAAATGGTTATTGGATTGGACTTACCTGTGGCGTATGTCCAAAATGCTTATCTTTATATCATTTTGTGCCATTTGCATTTGTCAGTGCAATTCTTATATCGTTGGTTGTATGCATAGCAGGTTGGATAACTGGTGTAGATGCAGTGCCTGCAGACGGCTGGTTTCATACCGTTATAGGAGCGCATACCGTGACAGGAACAGCAGGGATATGGACTTATTTTTATGGGATTGTTAAAATACTAACAATTATAATGTGGAGCTTGTATGGAGTTATTGCAATAGGGATGGCAGTGCTTGCAGAGGTTACGGTAGGTCGCAGAAGAAATATTACAGGCATCTGTCTTCCGGTTCTGTTTCTGTTATTACATATCAGTTATGGAATTGGAACGGTAAAAGGATTGATAAAAATGCCATTTTGGGTGAAAGGATTGAATAATGGAAGAGACAAGAAAAGATAAAATGCAATTGCTTGTGCGACGGATTGCGCTCATTATAACAGATATTATTCTGCTCAATGCATCCGTGTTTCTGGCATTGATTATGCGATTTGATGTGAGCGTGGAATCCATTCCGCAGGAATATATGGAAAAATATGTGGAAAATGTCATTCCATTTACATTGATTACACTGGTTATTTTCTGGATATTTAAGCTCTACCACAGTTTATGGCAGTATGCAAGTATTGCAGAAGTTTATAAGATTGTAGAGGCGTGTTTTGCCACAGAAGTTGTACATGTTTGTTATACTGCATATCGGGGCGATATGCTGCCGAGAGCATGTTATTTTACGGCATTTACATTTCTTGTAATTGCAATCTGTGCCAGCCGTTTTATGTATCGAATGATTCGAACCTTTTTGCAGGATAGAAGGCAGCTTGGGGAATACACGAATATTATGATTATTGGTGCCGGAGATGCAACGAATGTATTGCTCCGTGAAATTCAGAATTCCAGATATTTAGACCATTCCAGAGTATCTTGTATTATTGATGATGATCATAAAAAGGTCGGCAGATTTATCCGTGGTGTCAAGGTCGTTGGTACGCGTGAGAAGATTAAAGAATGTGCCAGATTGTATGGAATTGATGAGATTATTTTTGCGATTCCGTCTGCATCAGTGGATGTTAAGAGAGATATTTTGAATATCTGTAAAGAAACGGATTGTGAATTGAAGATTCTGCCGGGCGTATATCAGATGGTCGATGGCGAGATTAATGTCAATTCGATTCGTAGTGTAGATGTATTAGATTTGCTTGGCAGAGATCCGATTGATGTCGATATTGAATCCATTATGGGATATGTGAAGGATAAGACCGTTATGGTAACCGGCGGCGGTGGTTCGATTGGTTCTGAATTATGCCGTCAGTTGGTAAGTCATCAGCCGAAATGCCTGATTATTTTTGATATTTATGAAAATAATGCATATGACATTCAGCAGGAATTAAAAATCAATTATCCGGATGCAAATGTGGTAACACTGATTGGTTCAATACGAAATGTGTCGAGACTAGAAGAAGTGTTTGCAACGTATAAGCCGGATATTGTCTATCATGCGGCAGCGCACAAGCACGTACCGCTGATGGAAGTGAGTCCGAACGAAGCGGTTAAAAATAATGTCGTAGGAACTTGGAATGTTGCAAAGATGGCAGATAAATATGGCGTTGGAAAGTTTGTGATGATTTCCACAGATAAAGCGGTTAATCCAACCAATGTGATGGGAGCGACAAAGCGTATCTGTGAAATGATTATTCAGACGTATAACGGCATTTCTAAGACGGATTTCGTGGCAGTACGATTCGGTAATGTATTAGGAAGCAATGGCTCTGTCATTCCGTTATTTAAGCGTCAGATTGAAGCGGGTGGTCCGGTGACCGTAACGCATCCGGATATTATCCGTTATTTTATGACGATTCCGGAAGCAGTTTCTTTGGTATTGCAGGCAGGTGCATATGCAAAGGGCGGCGAAATCTTTATTTTGGATATGGGTGATCCGGTTAAGATTGATGATTTGGCAAAGAATCTGATTCGTCTGTCCGGTTATACGCTTGGTGTCAATATGGAAATTAAATATACAGGACTTCGTCCCGGAGAGAAGCTCTATGAAGAACTTCTGATGAAGGAAGAGGGCTTGCAGGATACGAAAAATAAGCTGATTCATATCGGAAAACCGATTGATATTAAGAACAAAGAACATTTCTTTGAGAACTTAGAGCGTTTGAAAGAATCTGCATATAATGAGACAGATGATATTAGAGCGTTGATTCAGGAAGTTGCTCCAACATATCATCCGAAGAAGAATGATTCAAAGAATTAGAAGTCAGATGAAACGCATGGTACAATGATAAATAATTAACAAATAAAGGCATATACGAAAGGCTGTTGCAAGATGGTTTGGTATATGTCTTTTTATATTGTAGGAAACTTCATTCCTTTTTCGATTTTTATGATGAGATCTAAGAAATTTTTGGAATGTAAAATTTTATTTACAGCAGAAAGTCAGATATAATATAATGAATTATATTAGAGATAAAAATCCTTTTGGTCAAAGGATAGTACATGGTTGTGAAAGTTAGGGTGAGCATTATGAAAAAACAATTCTGCAGAAGGTGGAAACAATTCACCTGTACAATGGCAGTAGCAGGAATGTTACTGGTATCAGCACAGAAACTATATGCACAGGATATAGGAAGTCAGTCGGCAACGATACCGGCTGAGTATGATGCACAGACGGCGGTTGCGATACAGCCGAAACAGGAAACTTCTACAGTAGGTGAAACATCATCTGCGGTCGATATGCAGACAACAAATGAAACACAGTCAGCAGTTGTGACAGATATAACAAACCATACACAGAGTAGTCATTCACAAGAGTTTGATTTATCACAAATCACACCTGAACGAGGTATGGGATTTGTTGCACCGGACGATGTAGATGGCACAATACGGCGTGTTCGCACAGAGGATGAGTTAGCTGCAGATGGAATTGATTTCCCGTCTTTTTACCGAAACTATGATGTGCCGATTATCAGAAATCAGTATGAATCGCAATGGTGCTGGGCATTTACCTGTGTAGCAACCATCGAGATTAATTTGATTAAGAAGGGACTTGCAGATACATCGATTGATTTATCGGAAGCACAGTTGGCTTATTTTGCATATCACAATACACCAGATAATTTAGGCGGCAAGAGTGGAGATGTCAATGAATCTTCCAGGGATAGAAAGAATAGAGACGGTAATTCTAGATATGCAAGCAGAGCTTTGATTGGATGGGAAGGTCTTGCAAGTGAAGAAACCATTCCATTTAATATAGAATATATTGATGATTCCATGGCATATAATAATAATATTGCACATTTGGAAGGATATTATAATTTGGAATCTGCGGAGGAAATAAAACAGGCAATTCTGGATTATGGTTCAGCAGGAATATCCTATTACGTAGATGGTGGAAGAAGTATTTATTATAACGAATCAAATCACTCCTATTATTGTGATCAGAAAAATAATACCACACATATGGTAACATTAATTGGTTGGGATGATACATATTCGAGATATAATTTTAATTATACACCGGAACGAGACGGCGCATGGATTGTCAGAAACAGCTGGGGAGAAGGCTATGGTGAAGGCGGATATTTCTATTTATCATATGATGATAAATCAGCCGGATATGCGTTTGCGATGGAAGCAGATGTGGCAGGAAAGTACCATAACAACTATCAGTATGATGGTGGAATGTTTACAGCAAGTTATTCGAGTTGTCAGAAGGTAGCAAATGTCTTCACTGCGAAAGCAAATTATGGACAGGCAGAAGAAATCAGAGCGGTTTCGTTTATGATTAACGGTGATACGAATGTGGATTATGCCATTCGAATTTACACGGATGTGAATAATGGAGATACGCTTTCTTTTGGAAAGCCTGTATATGTACAAAAAGGGAAGACCTCATATGAAGGAACTTATACAGTTCCGTTAAATAATCCGGTATATGTAGAGGATGGGACCAATTATGCAGTAGTGATTGCATTAGATGAACAAAAAAGTGCCAGTATTACCCATGAGATGTCGTATGATTATTATTATGAATTGAGTGGTTATCGCTCAACGGTATATGCAGATGCACACCAGAGTTATGCATATTTGAGTGGTGAATGGAAAGATTATGGACAGCAGTTTGGAGAAAATCTGGTTATCAAAGCATATACCAATAACGTAGATAAAAGACTTCCGGAGTTAAAGGCTTCTGTCCGCTCAAGTGTATCAAGTCTTGCACAGGGGCACAATGTTACATTTATTGCAGGTGCAAGTGGCGGAAACGGAGGGTATCAATATCGTTTCTTGTTACAGAATCCGACAACGGGAAATTGGAATGTTTTGCAGGATTATAGTTCGGCAAGCAGATTTACATGGAAAGCAAATAGCGGTGGTAAGAAACGAATTTATGTGGATGTAAAAGATCAGGCGGGAAATGTGAAGCGCAGTAATCCAATTGCGGTTACGGTTTCCGTGGTCAGACCAAAGGTTACGGTAAGCGGAAGTGCATCGAAGGCAGATACAGGCAATAAGATTCGTTTTACGGCAAAATTAAGTGGAGGAAGCGGAACGTATCAATATCGATTCTTATTAAAGAATCCAAAGACGAATAAGTATACTGTTTTAAAAGATTATAGCGGCACAAATACCTATGTCTGGACAGCAGGAGGCGAAGGCACCAGACATGTGTATGTGGACGTGAAAGACAGTGGAGGAGTGGTAACACGCAGTTCCCCATTTGGGATTACAGTTACAAAGAAAATTGTTATTCCTCCATTAAAAGCACAGGTTACGTTAAGCAAATCGATTGCACAAAAAGGAGATAACATTCGAATTACCGCGAAGGCAAGTGGCGGAACCGGTAAGTATCAATATCGTTTTTTGTTAAAGAATCCGAAAACAAACAATGTTATTGTTTTAAGAGATTATAGCAGCAGTGCAGCTTATGTCTGGAAAGTATCCGGAGAAGGTGCAAGGCATATATATGTAGATGTCAAAGATGGCAGAGGGGTTGTTGTAAGAAGCAGTGCATATGGCGTGAATTTGCAAAAAGTATTGAAATCTAGTTTTAAACTCAGTAAAACGGTCGTACAGCCGGGAGAAAAGGTAAGAATTACAGCCAAAGCAAGTGGCGGTAATGGAGGATATCAGTATCGGTACTTATTACAGAATCCGACAACCGGAAAGTGGGCAGAACTGAAGAAATATAGTGCAAGCAGTTCCTATACATGGACAGCCACAGGCTCTGGAAAACGAAGGGTGTATGTAGATGTTAAGGATAGCAGAGGTAGAATTGTCAGAAGTGGTGCACAGGCAGTCAGAACGATTATCAGACCAAAGGTAACTGTGACAGCCCCGTCTTCCGTTGTTATGGCAGGAACGAAGGTTAGACTTCAGGCAAAATTAAGTGGAGGAAACGGAAAATATCAATATCGTTTCCTGTTAAAGAATCCGAAAAATAATCATTTTATTGTACTTCGGGATTATAGCAGTAATAATGCATATATGTGGCCGGTATCCGGAGAAGGTGCAAGACACATTTATGTGGATGTCAAAGACAGCGAAGGAATTGTAACACGAAGCAGTGCTTTCGGTGTCAAGATACAGAAGGCATTGAAGTCGAACTTTACGTTAAGTACATCGGTTGCACAGGCAGGCAGTTCGGTAAAGATTACAGCATCAGCGAGTGGTGGCAATGGAGGATATCAGTATCGTTATCTGTTGCAGAATCCAACGACGAAGAAATGGGTAGAACTGAAAAAATACAGTAAGAGCAATACGTATACCTGGAAGGCGAGCGGTTCTGGAAAACGAAGAATTTATGTGGATGTGAAGGACAGCAGGGGAAGAATTGTCAGAAGTGGTGCGAAGGCAGTAACCACAGTGGTTAAGCCAAAAGTAACATTCAAAGGAAATGTTTCAACAATTCGTTCCGGTGGAAAGATTCGTTTCACGGCAAAGGTTGGCGGTGGCAGCGGAAAGTATCAGTATCGCTATATGCTAAAGAATCCGGCAACGAATAACTGGGTGATTTTAAAGGATTACAGTGCGAGCAATACATTTGTCTGGACAGCCGGTGGCAAAGGCGCAAGACATGTGTATGTGGAAGTCAAAGATCAGTATGGTATTGTGACGACAAGCAATATTTTCGGTGTTACAGTACAATAAAAATTCGATAAGAAAATAAAAAGATATCACATTCACGGTTAAAAATCGGAATGTGATATTTTTTTTCTATTTATTCGTACCTAAAGAATCAAATATGGATTCTAGCATGGTATCAAGTGCCTGTTGTGTAGTCTGAGGTAGTTTTCTATATAAGGCAAGATGATGTACTTCTTTAATATTATCAGGAGTAGCGGATTGCGAATCTTCATTACACTCATGACCGATGAGGTAATCAACAGAAGTATGAAAATAATCAGCAAGCTGGATAAGAGTAGAAAAATCAGGTTCTGCAAGGCCTTTTTCATATTTGTAAATAGACTGTTGACTAAGGCAAAATTGTTCTGCAAGGCGTTGCTGGCTAATTCCTAAAGATTCCCTTAGTATTTTCAGGTTTTTCAAAATGTATAACTCCTTTCTTATGCATATACTGATTATTATATCTATTATGAATAAATAAATATAAAAACGAAAAGTTGTTATAAAAAACGCTATAAAGTAGTGGTAATTTTTCATTCTAGTATCAAATAGTTGTTCATAAAATAAGTAATTTGATTTTTAGAGTGTTTATATCAGAATAAAATACAAAATAAACCTTAAAGTAGTTATTGATAACAACGAAAAGTTGTGATAAAATTGTGAAAAATGTGAAAATAATGTGAATGAGGTGGTACCTTGAGAATAAAGTTGGCTATTTTAGAAAAGGACGAGGAATATTTAAGAAGGATAACGTCTGCATTTGAGCGGGGATATTCTGATAAATTGGAGGTGTTTGGTTTTACAGATGAAACTACGGCACTGAATAGTATTCAAAAACAGAATATTGATGTATTTCTTGTAAATGAATGTTTTTCCATTCAAATGGAAGAAATAGGAGGATTGTGTGGATTTGCATATCTTGTGGATTCTTCGGATGTTCAATCGTTAAGAGAGCAGAGAGCTATTGGAAAGTATCAGATGGTAGATCAGATATATAAGCAGATTTTAGATATTTTTGCAGAGAATAATTCCGTAGTTACTTCATCATTTAGCAGCAATAGCGGAATGAAAATTATTGTAATCGTATCAGCCGCAGGAGGAGTGGGAAGTTCGACGGTAGCTTCGTCACTGGCACATCGACTGGCATTAGAACAAAGAAGTGTACTTTATTTGGATTTACAGACATTTAGCAGTGTAGACAATATTTTTACGGGAAATGGAACAATGAATATGAGTGATTTGATTTATGCACTCAAAGGTAAAAATAACAATATTCAATTTAAATTACAAAGTATTGTAGAGCAGGATCAGTCGGGTGTGTGTTACGTAAGTGGCTGTAAGAATGCGTTGGATATAGAGGAATTGAATTCTGAAGATATTGAAAAGTTAGTACAGGCAATTGATGCATCAAATACATATGGATATCTTGTGATAGATTCAAACTTCAGCTTTAAGAAAGAGCAGCAGATGTTATTATCCTATGCTGATACAATCATAATGATATCGGACGGAACAGAAATTGCAAATGTGAAAACGATGGCTGCATTGGATTCTTTAGAAATATTAGATCAACATCATAAGAATAAAGTGATTCCGAAAGTCAGATTATTATATAACAGATTTGGAAGCAAGACAGGTCAGCTAATGAATCGTGAAGATGTGATTACACTTGGAGGAATTCCAAAATTTGAAGGGATAGATACCCATCAGCTTGCACAACAGATAGCAACCATGGCTGTGCTGGATGATGTGATTCAGATATAGTGTTGAGGAGTACATAAGAAGATGGATGAAGAAAGAGAGCAGCAGTTAATTGCATCAATTAAACAATATATTGCTGATAATTTAGTAGTCGCAAGATTGTCTGATGAAGAATTAGAAGAACAGATTGAAGCGATTGAAGAAATGTATCTGCAGGGACAATACATTCCGATTGAAAAAAGGGTATCAATTGTAGAACAGGTATATAGCTCTATTCGTGGTTTGGGATTACTAGATACGATTATGAAAGATGACAATATTACGGAAGTTATGATCAATGGACCGGATAATATTTTTGTTGAGCAAAAAGGCCGGTTAACGAAATTGGACAAACATTTTGAAGATGAGCGAAAATTAGAAGATGTCATTCAGCGAATTGTCGGTATGGCAGGTCGAGAAGTTAATCAGGCAAATCCAATTGTAGATACCCGTTTGCCGGATGGCTCCCGTGTAAATGTAGTTCTGCCTCCGATTGCATTATGTGGTCCTACAATGACAATTAGAAAGTTTTCAAAGACACCAATGACAATTGAAAGATTGATTCAGTATGGTTCTTTAACAAGAGAAATTGCAGATAAATTAGAGTTATTAGTTCGTGCAAAATATAACATCTTTATATCAGGTGGTACCGGTTCGGGTAAGACAACATTCTTAAATGCATTATCTAACTATATTCCAGAAGACGAACGAGTTATTACAATTGAAGATTCAGCAGAATTGCAGATTACCAGAGTAAGGAACCTGGTGCGTATGGAAACGAGAAACGCAAACAGTTCGGGAGTTGGTGCAATTACCATTAGAGATCTGATTAAATCCTCGCTGCGAATGAGACCGGAGCGTATAGTAGTCGGAGAAGTTCGAGGCGGAGAAGCCCTGGATATGTTACAGGCAATGAACACAGGACACGATGGTTCATTATCAACAGGACATGCCAATTCAACGAAGGATATGTTAAGCCGATTAGAGACGATGGTATTACAAGGTGCGGAGGGACTTCCATTGGAGGCGATTCGACAGCAGATTGCATCGGCGGTAGATATTATTATTCATTTGTCCAGATTGAGAGATAAATCGAGAAAGACGATGGAGATAACAGAAGTGCTGGGATATAAAGATGGAGAAATACAGTTGAATCCACTTTATGTATTTGAAGAAGATGAGAACTCTACATTAGAGAAAGTATCAGGTCATCTGGTTCGAACAGAGAATAAGATGCAGAATGATTTTAAATTAATTCTGTCGGGTATTAAAGAAACAATTTAAAGTATGGAGATTGTACATGGCGAAGAAGAAAGAAAAATATGTTCCGATTCAAGGGCTTATGGGGATTGGAGAAGACTATAATGTCTATAATATGAAACTGAAAGAAAAGATTATCGGCTACCTGATTGGTTTTGCAGGAAGTGCATTTGCAGCACAGATTATGTTTGGCGTACCGGTTGCAAGCCTGATATTAGGTGCGTGTATTGGATTTGCAGCGATTCCCGTATATAAGAAGCATTTATTTCGTAAGCGCGTCAAGGCAATAACGATGCAGTTTCGAGATATGTTGGATTCGCTGAGTAATTCATTTGCAGCAGGTAAGAATACATCTATGGCATTTTCAGATGTATACAATGATATGGCAATCGCTTATGGCGAGAAGGCAATTATTGTTAAAGAAGTTGGAATCATTGTAAATGGACTTGCCAATAATTATACGATTGAAGATTTGTTAAAAAATATGGCAGAACGTTGTGGAGTCGGAGATATGGCAAGTTTTGCAGAAACGTTTGGTGTATGTAACCGACTGGGTGGTAACTTAAAAAAGATTGTTGGTGACAGTAGGGACATTATCAATGATAAGTTAGAAATCGAAATGGAAATACAGACGATGGTTTCATCAAACAAGAATGAAATTAATATTCTATGTGTTATTCCGCTTGTTATTGTGTTAGCAATGAAATTAATGGGAAATGATGCAATTACTGCGAATACACCATCGAATGTAGTGGTCAAGTTTATTGCTGTTGGAATCTTTATGGTTGCTTATATATTGGGACAGAAAATTACAGATATCAAAGTGTGAAGGGAGTATGTAAATGGATTATACATTGACATATGTGTTAGCAGGAGTAGGAACATTGTTTGTGTTGATATGGGCAGTTCTGTTCTTCAAATACAAAGATAAATATGATGATATGCTTCAGGTATTGAATACAAATCAATATCCGCTATGTGAACTATATTACATTGGATTAGGTGTAATTGATATGTTTCATATTAATATGAATTCGACAATGGGAAGAAGAAAAGAGAAAAGAATTGCACAGATTTATGGAGAACGGTATGCATCCTTTTATCACTATTGTATTTTGGGTGGACAGATTACATATATTTTGACGTTTGTACCAGTATGTTGCTTTTTATCAGCGTTACTTCAGGATAAAATGTTAGCAGTTGTGTGTTTCGTTATGGTATTTGTACTTGTGTATTATCTGGATATGCGAATTAATAATGCGGTTGATCAACGAAAAGATGAGATTTTGTCGGAATATCCGGAAGTTTTGTCAAAGCTGACGTTATTAATCAATGCAGGTATGGTTGTAAGAGAAGCATGGAAGCAGGTGGCATATACCGGAGATAGTGCACTGTATCAGGAGATGCAGATTGCCAGTGAAGAGATGAATAATGGTGTCTCAGAAATTGATGCACTGTATAATTTCAGTCAGCGTTGTGTATTAAAAGAGATTCGTAAGTTTGCATCAATCCTATCCCAGAATCTGCAGAAAGGTGGCAGTGAACTGACACTGAGTTTGAGATATATGAATACAGAGAGCTGGGAAGAAAAGAAAAATATGGCAAAAAGAAAGGGAGAAGCAGCAGGTCAGAAGCTGATGATTCCTTTGATGATGATATTTGTAGGAATTTTAATGATGATCATGGTACCGATTTTTACAAATATGTTTTAAATTAGGTTTCAGAGGTATATGCCTTTTGAGATAAATATTTATAGATAAATGGAGGAAAGAACATGTTAGATAAGTTAGAACATGCATATTTTGTAGGAAAAGCAAAATGTATCGCAGCTTTTCATAATGAGCGAGGAGAAGTTAATATCATTGCAGTAATTTTGTTGGTATTAGTAGCAATTGCTTTAGCAGCCTTATTTAAGGATCGTATTGTAAAGGTGGTAAATAGTTTGTTTGAAAAGATTGATAAGAATATTGAATCAACAGATTTGATGGATAAACCAGCGCCTAAATAAATTATTACTACAATTAATGGAAATGGTTTAGTGCATACTGATAGTTGTTTTATAGTACCTCATCCATCAGTGTGTGTTGGAGGATTTATTTTGAATACATGCAATGTAATAAAAAGATTACAGGCAGAAGAGGGTGTGGCTTCTATTATAGAAGCTACACTTATTATGCCGTTAATAACATTAATCGTGGGTGCATTGTTATATATGGGGTGTTATGTCGTTCAGGCGGTTACCATGTATAGCTATTCACAGAGAATGGCAGTGGAAGCTGCGAGGGTTATTGCATATCCGGGGTATGAGAAATTTGGAGATTTATCGAATACAGTAGACTTCGTTAGTATAGAATCGACAAGTATCCAGTCTATTTTTGGACAGGATTTAAACCCGTACAGATATTTTAGTCATTCTATGTTGTCAGATACACAGAAAACAAGTATGGTGAAATGTGTGACACGTTTGGTTGACGATAACGCATTTATCCAGTCAAATGCGTCTTCCTGTACGATTGAGGCGACCAATAATATTTTTAACAGAAAAGTTGAAGTGGTTGTTACAAAATCGCTTCCGGTGCCGGATTGGCTGGAGTTTATTGGAGTGGATCCAAATTCAATGGATTTAAAAGTGTCGGCGGTTGCGGTTACGTCAGATCCATCTGAGTTTGTTCGAAATACAGATATGGTATTCGATGTGGCATCTTTCATAGCGGATACATTTAAAATTGGAAATAAGACGATATCAGAACATATCGATGTATATAAAAAGAAGTTTAGTGATATGAAGGCGAAATTTAAGGTAGAAGCCTGATACGAGGGAGGATGAAAATATGTTAAAGTTATGTCACCAATGTCGTGGCGCAATTTCTGTATTATTAGTGCTGATCATGCTTCCAATGTTTATTTTTGCCGGATTGTGTGTAGATGGAACACGTGTTACAGCTGCCAAATCCAATGTATCAGGAGCAGGTGATCTCGCCATCAATGCAGCGTTATCAGAGTATGATGATGATTTGCATGACATTTATGGAGTCTTTGCGGTATCAAAGTCCATGGATGATTTACAGAAGAATGTAACCAAATACTTTGAAAATACGATTAATGGAAGTGAGGCATTACAGGGAACAGATTCCTATACGCGTAATTTTATTGATAGTGTTGTTAGCAGTATCTTTTCAGGGGAAGAGATGGATTTTAACAACATTATTGATACACAATTAGAAGACGACTCATTCCAACTGTCAGCAGTCAAAGAATCATCAATTGCACGTCCGCAGGTATTTAAAAGACAGCTTGTAGAGTATATGAAGTTCCGGGGGCCGGTAAATTTAGGAAAAGGAATGCTTACGAAGCTAGGAGTCTTAGGAGACGGAGCAAAGCAGTCGAAAGCATTACAATCTAAATTGGATTATGAAGAGAAACTTGATGATGTTGGTGATTCATGTGAACAGGCATACAAGGCTATAAAGAAATATAATCAAGATGTGCAGGGAACAATTTATGAACAAGGTGATATAAAGAATCGTTACAATAATAGTGTTAAATCTACATTTGATCATTTTACACAGATGACACAGTATATTGTTGCATATCTAAATACTGATATGGAAGATACCGCAGTAAAAATTGATCTGGGTTATAGGAATGATGTAAGGTCACGACTTAATGATCTCAGTGGTAAGGATAGACTTGATGAATTAGAAACTATTCTTCGAGAAAAGGATTATATAAAATTCACACGTAAATCAGATGTTGTATCTTCATCAGAGGTGGGGCTGGAAAGAAAAATAATCAAGTTGGATGATGCAGATACAAGCTCATTTCAGCAGCAGTTTGATTACGTTGTAGAGGTTATTGATAATTATCAAGATTACAACAGGTTGTATACATTGTATCAGATGTATGATGAATGTTATAAGGATTTTAAAAAGACGGATGAATATAGTGAGTTATCAGAAGAAGAGCAAGATGCATATAAAGATATTGATGGTATTATAGCCAAGTATGCAGATAAGGGGGATTCGTCGTGTTCTATCGTAGAACATGTAAATAAAGCTACAGAATTTCGAAAAAACTGGAAAGAAGATAAGGCATCAGAAGAAGGAAACAGCGGACGAGTGGAATTGTATCAGTGGCTGTCACCATTATCTGTGTTTATCGGCGACTTGGATACAGCAATTAATAAATTAAAAAATGTTCTGAGTGAAATTGATGATTTACAGGTAAAGAGAGGAGCCTGGGATGCATCAATACAGGAATTAAAAGACGGAACAGTAAAAACAACCATGAAAGGTGATTTTGAAGGGAGTGCGAAAGCGTTAAATAGAGATGCAGTAAATGCACTTATTGCAGATATTGAGAAGAATAAATCATTCTATGAACAGCTCAAAGGGCATGTTGAGCAGAATACATATTATGAAAAACAGATTGCAACAGAAGTATCGGGTGGAAGCTATTATGAACAGTATTATTCATTCATGGAGAGCGGAGAAAGACATAGCTTTGGAGAAGTTGAAAGCTGTGCAGATACTTATATAGTAGATCATTATATAGCATCAAATTGTACGGAGGAATCAGATGGAATAGGGCAGATAAAATCAGGGCAATTCTTTGAGTATCTGGAAAGAATTTATGGTGGAGTTCATAGCGATGAATCTGATGCTGAGAAGACAGAAGCAAAGGCAAAGAAGAAGGCTATTATAAGGGCAGGAAATAAGGGAACAGAAAAAGATGTAGAGGTAGCAGAAGTAGCAGAAGCTGGCACTAGTATTCAGGATAAAATCGGAATTCAAGCAGATTTAAATGAAGTATTACAAGATAAATCGGAAGGTGGAGATGAAGGAAATCTTCAAGAAGTTGATGCAGATGGAGATAATAAGAAAGTTTCTAAGAATCTAAAGGATAATTTGGGAAATGTGGCATCTGTATTAAGCAATTTGGAAAGAATTCTTGAGAATGCCAGAGATAATCTGTATATAGAAGAGTATGTAACAGAGGTATTTAGCTGTTATACATCTCCTTATACAGCCAAGGATGGGCAGGTTGTCTCTCAGTTGAATAAGAAGAATTTTTTGGATAATCACCAATTCTATAGAAGTGAAGTGGAATATATTTTGTTTCATAAATCGACACCAGAGGAGAATTTAAAGGCTGCAAAGGCTTCCATCTTTGCAATTCGATTTCTATTAAATAGTTTGTATGCGTTTTCAGCGGCAGATTTACGTGGGTATACACTCAGTGTTGCAACAGCCATAGCAGGATGGACGGGATTTGGTGTGCCAATTGTGCAATCACTCCTTACGCTGTCTCTTGCAATGGGAGAATCCCTTGTAGATATAAATGCATTGTTAGAAGGCAAAGATGTTGCATTATATAAGACACAAGATACGTGGACGCTTTCTGTCAGTAAATTGGCACAGAAAGTATCAGGGGAGTTAGAAACTACGATTACGAGTGCTGTTGCAAAGCAGGTTACAGATGTGTTTGATAAAATAGAAAACACAGCTTATGACCAGATGGATTCAATCAATTCAAGTGTTGAAAAATATACAGAACAAACGACAAATTCTATACGTGATTCGATAACTGCCAGTATTGTGAATCCATTGAGTAAGAAGATGTTGGATTTGATTGGCTCGTCTTATTCATTGGACGATGGAGAGATTGCAGGACGAATAGATGAAGTGTTGAATGTAGTTGAACAAGGTGCAGCTGGCACAGGAGTTATGGGAGAAATCACACAGGAAGCAGTAGAATTGGTAAGAAATACTTATAAAATGCAACTTGTAACTTTAGTAAAAGAGCAATATGAAAATTATAAAGCTATGGGACAAAGTGCGGTAGAGAGTATCACGAATGCAATTAATAAAAAAATGGAAACTATTACAAACCAGGTAAATAATAAAGTTGTTAGTATGGCAAATTCTGCGAATGATAAATTGAAATCAGAGGTTAGCACAATTCTTGCAAAAGGAGAAGAAGCTGTTCAGTCTACCGCAAAGCAGGAAATTTCAAGAGCAATTGAAAAATATAATTGTCAGTTAGCAGGAACAACAGCAAATGACAATGGAACAGAGGTAGATAAGAGCAAAGATAAAACAGGTCTTGCCGGTGGTATTACGATGAATTATAAAGAGTATCTAAAAGTATTCGCTTTGATATCTACGATGGCAAATCAGAATGGAGTGTTATCTAGAACGATAGAGATGATTCAGACCAATGTAGCAAAAACGAATGTTGATTTTAATATTGCAAAATCATATACGATGGTTCAGGCAAGTGCAACGGTTAGTATCAAGACATCCTTTATGGATGTTGTAACGGCCAATGGAAATGCAATAGAGTTGGATTACAGCAATATTGGAACCGGAAGACAGAAGATTAAATATACAGGAATTAATGGTTATTAAGGAGTAAAAGATGAAAAAGACAGTAAAGAGAATGGCAACAGTAGGATTGGTATGTATGGGATTAAGTATCTGTGCATGTGGAAATAAGGATGTAAAAAATACAGATGTGAATACGAGTGCAAGTGCATCCGCAGGAAGTAGTAATCAGAGTAACAAGGAAAAAACAGATAAACAGTCTATACTAGGAGAGCAGTATTATATGCCAGCGACTGGAATTGAATTACGGTTTCCAGATGCTAGAAAGTATGGATTAAGGAAAAATTCACTAGGAATGACATCATATAATGATGAACGAGGCGAAGCAGTTTCAGATATGTACATATATAGTTATGGTTGGGATGGTATCGGAAAACCGGCTTCAACTCTTGAAGAATGTGTAGGAAGTTGTGAT
>AUXO016503749.1_pt1 | contig 33892 bp, 26 predicted proteins | sample 768731 | NCBI WGS metagenome assembly AUXO01 (sample SAMN02715735, study PRJNA202380) | gut metagenome | biome: sheep rumen | host: Ovis aries | place: New Zealand: Palmerston North
AATACAAATAATACAAATAATACAAATAATACAAATAATACAAATAATACATCAACTACAGAACCAGCTGAATTTTCTAATATTGAAACAATAGATTTTGGTGAATTTTAAGAGTCTAATATGAAAAATAATTTTACAGAAGATGATGGTATAAGAGAATTAACTAAAAGATATTCTTCTTTATATAGAATAGTACTAGATAGAGAATCTCAAATATCATAAAAAAGTGAAATTAGTAATTATTTAATTAAAAGAAAAAGTAAAAGCTCATAATATAAAACAGATAGAAATATCTGCTTTTTTATGATATATTATTTATAGTAGGTGATTAAAATATGAATGACAGTATATTTCAAGAATTATATATGCTTTATAGAGATTTAAGTTATTCTACTTATAATAGTGTATTTACATATAATAAAAGTGTTAATGGTAAATGCTCTATAAGTGTTAGAGAATTAAGCCCTGCTGGATATGTTACTATTACTAAAAACTTTTCTTATCCTTTATATGGTAATGAAATAGATTTTTTAAATAGATTAAAAAGATATTTGGAACTATGTAAAAAAAATAATTTAATTAATAGTAAGAAATATTCTGTATCTATAAAAGGTCATTATCCTGAAATAATAGATGAAGAAGGTAAAACATACACTTATGATGAATTAGATAAGGAATATACAAGTAATGTCTCTAAAACTAAAGATAAATTACGTGAAAATATTATGAGTATATATGATGTATCTGCTAGTATCATAAGAAATAAACATAGAATAAAAGATTATGAAAGAAATTATGCTACGCTATCTCAACTTTTAAAAACTAAGAAAGAAGAGTCAAAAACATTATTTGGTAGATTAAGTATTTATCTTAAGAAGATAAAAGGACAACTTGGATTTACTTTAATGCTTTATTTTGATGAAGAAAAAATTGATGCTTTAGGTATGAAATTAACTGATGAAGAATTAGAAAAATTACAAAAGTCAGTTATTGAAGATTCTAAAAGACTAGATTTTACAAATTTAAGTGTAGATAAATTAGATGAAGTTTCATTAAGTAGATTAGGTAAGTTCTTCTCATTACTTGATAGTTCTTTAGGTAGGTATAATGATAAATTAGAAGAACATTTAAAAACTGTGAGTGATGCTTACACTAAACTTGAAGATAAAGTGAGACTTGTTAATGCTTCAAAATCATTACGTGATATACCTTCAATTTTAAATAGTATTGAGTTTGTAGAACAACCAGGTTTTGAAGAACAACCCGAAAAACAACATGTAGTTATGCCGGAAGCTCATTTTTACCCTCAAAATAAATCAAAAGAGCCTAAAAAAGAGTCTTTAGTTGATATACAAAGAAGACAAGCTGAGTTATTAACAGATAGAGAAAAAACAGCTATTATGTTATACAAAACTCAGTTATATAGAGCAATTAACGCAGTTAAAAAGTATTTAAGAGATAATAATTTAAAACTAGAAGATATAAAAAATACTAAAATATTTGATGATTTAATAAGAAAAGGATTCAATGAATATAAAAAACAAATTAGAGAAGCAGCTTTTGATAAAAGATTTGCTGGACCTTTTGGAGGAGTAGCAAAAGAAGCGAAGACTAGGGCAGATAGCAAATTTAAAAAGTTTAAACCATATCTTGATGGAGTAGCTACTGAAGAAGAGTTGTTTGAAGAATATCGAGGTTTAGTGTTAGAATCATTAGGTGAACTAGATAGTGCATTAGCGAAATGTAGAACTACTGAAGATTTAGTTTTATATAGAGGAATAGGTAATGCAAGTTATATATTTGATGCCCCTATATTATCTACAACAACAGATGCACAAAAAGCTTTATTTTTTGCAAGGAATAGATCTGATGGGGTTAGTCCAAGAGTAATTGCAGAAATAAAAGTCCCAAAAGGTACACCATTAATATTTATTACACGTGAGATATGGGATGGAGTAGAGGATGAGAATTTCCCATTCCCAGATGATCAAAAAGAGGTTATGTTAGATTCAAGTAGATTCACGTATGAATTTGTACAATCGTATGAAGCTACTATAGGAGATAAAACAAACTCTGAACAAATTGTATTCCATGAGATTAAATTAAGTGAAAAGAAGGCAAGCAAAGCAAAAGAAATTCCTGAACAAGAAGAAGTTTTAGTAAGATAAAATAAAAACCCTTAAATTAGTTTTAAGGGTTTTATTATGCTTTTAACATCCGTCTGAATCACACACACCATTTGAATCAAAATGATATTGTTTTCCATTTATTGTTTGAGTTGTATTTTCAAGCATACATCCATCACTCTTGAAGTAGAACCAGTTATTTCCGCCACTCCAACTAAGTTTTTGCCATCCTTTTAATGGATTTCCTGAACTATCAAAATAATACCAGCATCCAGATTTATACCATCCTAAACCTTTACATGGATTACTTGATGATACAGAATTTCCACTTTGAGTTTTGAGATTATAACTTGAATCAGTAAATGTTAGAACTATAGCATCCGTTGCGGTACCTGTAAAATATATTTTTGTACTTGTATTTATTCTTGTTGCATAACATAAGTTATCAGGATAAACAAATTTATTATTTGTAACAATAATTTTATCAGCGTTTAATGCTTTTAAATATGCTCTTGAATTTGCAGAACTATAACTATGATGACCAGCTTTTAATACATCAACTTTTCCAATTTTATCTTTTAATCTTTTTTCATCTTGTGATTCCATATCACCAGATAATAATACTCGTTTACCATTTTTATGAGTCACCAATTGAATTAGTGAGTTTTTGTTTTCATTAGCAGCAACTCCATTAGTTAATTCATCACTACTTACTTTAGCAGTATTCATTATATTAATCGTTAAATCATAAAAGTCTATTGTTGGAGATTTACCAGTTACTTCAATCATAGTTGCTCCTGCATTTTTCATAGCATTGTAAGCTCTATTATAATAACCACTGTTATCCCAATCTGTTCTAGTATCATCGTCTGTTGTAACATATTTTCTATAGTAATATTTTGTATTTGAATTTGCAAACACACTTGCTATTCTTGGCATGCCACCAATATGATCTGAGTGTGAGTGTGTAGCTATTACAAAATCTAATTTTCCTTTGCATTTTGATCCACATCCAGTAATAGTTTTAATATAATCTATTACATGTTCAACTGTTCGGGCATATGTAGATACAGAATATGCAGTTCCATCATTATATGGATTTGATGAATCAACAAGTCCAAAGTGACCACAACTTTCAATTATTATTGCATCTGATTCAACAGTATTCATAAAATGTATTTTGCTACTTCCACAACTTGTACTTTCTATTTTAACACTACATGTAGCTATTTTACCATTATTTGATTTAGCTGTAATAGTTGCTGTACCAGCTTTAATACCTTTTATAGTACCATTTTCTACAGTAGCAACACTTGTATCACTACTAGACCAAGTAATTGTTTTATTTGTAGCATTGCTTGGAGAGACAGTTGCTGTTAATGAAGTAGTTTCACCAACTTTAATATTAGCACTTGTTTTATCTAAAGATACACTAGTAACATCTATATTACTAACTGTGATAGTGCAAGTAGCTGCTTTGCCATTACTTGTTTTAGCAGTAATTGTAGCAGTACCAGCTTTAATACCTTTTATAATTCCATTATTAACTGTTGCTACACTAGTATTACTACTAGACCAAGTAATTGTTTTATTTGTAGCATTGCTTGGTGAGACAGTTGCTGATAAAGTAGTAGATTCACCAATTTTAATAGTTGCACTTGATTTATTAAGTGAAATACTATTTGCTGATACTTCATTAACAGTTACATTACATATTGCTGTTTTACCATTATTTGTTCTAACAGTTATAATAGCAGTACCAGCTTTAATACCTTTTATAATTCCATTATTAACTGTTGCTACACTAGTATTACTACTAGACCATGTAATAGTTACATTTGTTGCATTACTAGGTTGAATACTAGGGGATAGGGTAAATGATTCTCCAATTGATATAGTTTTATTACTTGCATTTAAACTAATGCTTGATGCTGCTATGTCATTTGATAAAACATTTATTTTTATTGATGCAGTTTTACCATTCTTAGTTTTTATTGTAATAGTAGAGTTTCCAACACTTTTTGCAGTCAATTCACCATTATTAACACTAACTACTTTGTCATTACTACTTGACCATGTAACACTCTTATCAGTAGCATTATCAGGTGATACTTTATAATTTAATTTAAATTTATTTCCAACTGTTAGTGATATATTATTATTTAATATTTCTACACCAGTTATTTCAACTATTTTTGTTTCTTGTTTAACTGGTTCAGTTTTAGTAGGCTCTTCAGGTTTTTTAATAGGAGTTGTTGGTTCTTCAACAACTACATTAGCAGGAGGTGCAATGGCTTCATTTGTTGTAGTAGTTTCATTTACTATAGTTGAATTATTTTCTACTTGATTTGGCTCAACTATTATTTCATATTCGGCTATAGTTTTAGCTCCTTTAACTACATATATAAAAGCTCTTCCTTCTTTTTTAGCAATTATTTTATTTTTTTCAATACTAACAACTTCATCATTACTAATTTCTAATTTAGCACCTTTTATAACTCTATCATTTATAATAGATTGGCTTCCTTCTTGTATATTAATTGTTTCCTTTTTAAATTCGCTATCAAATCCTATTATATATCCTTGTTTATATCCTACAAATAATAGGACTAAAATAACTAATACTGATATAATGATTATCTTTTTATTTTTTTCTTTGTTTTTCATATCACACCTACTATAAATATTCTAACATAAAATGAATATTTTTTAATAAACTTTTATTATAAATATTATAATTTATGTTGCTCATATGACTATAATATTGTATACTATTAAATAGAATAGGTAGTGTGCTAATATGAGGTATATGAAAGGTAAAAAAGGGTTTACAATGGTTGAATTACTAGCAGTTGTTGCAATACTTGCAATACTTGTAATATTAGTAATTCCAAATGTATTAAGATTATTTAAAGAAGCAAGAAAAAATACTTTTGTTACTGAAGCTAAAAGTTTATATGGCACGGTAATGAAAACCAATTTTTTAAATACACGAGAACCTAAAGTATATTCAACAGGATCTTTAAATCTTACTGGTGGTAAGGATCTTGAATATTCTATATCTACAAATCAATTGGGACAAATTGTTTGTTTTCAAGTGGCTGATTCAAATTATATGTGGATATATAGAAGCAAAGGTATACCACTTAGAAATGAAGATGATATAGCTGTTGAAGATGAAATAGCTGAAAGAGATTATGATGTTATTATAGATTGTAATGGTGCTCAAAACTTTGATGTTACTGTTCCTGCTACATTAGGGGCAGCTGGATCATGGTGGGAAGGCGATACTGACAAATCAAAAATAGAAAGAATTATATTTACTTATTCATATACATCAACTGACTACGATGAAACATTCTATAGTGATGGAGAAAAAGTTGGTGGATTAGTTACTTATGTAAAAGATAATATTGCTTATGTAGCAATTAATAGAAATAAGAGAAAGAGTAAAGCTATTAAAATGCCTGCTGATTCGTCTAATACTTTTTCTGAGTTCACTAATTTAAAATATATATCAGGATTAAAACTACTTGATTTTAGTGGCGTTACTAATATGGATTATTTCTTTGGTAAAGCTATGAGTGGAGAAATAACGAGTAGTAAATCATTATCTTATATAAATGGATATGAATCATTTAATACAGCTAATGTAACAAGCGCTAAGTATGCATTTGCTGGTGTTAAATTATCATCATTAAACTTAGGAAATTGGAATGTATCTAATTTACAAGATGCATCTGGTATGTTTTATAAAACAAATGCTACTGTAATTAACTTATCTGGATGGAATGTAACAAAAGTATCTAATTTTACTAATATGTTTAATGGCAATAGTAGATTAGAAAGTATTAATCTAGCTGGATGGCATACTAATCCAAATTCTGATTATACAGGTATGTTTAATGAATGCGGCAATTTGGTTTCTATTACTGCTGATAATGCATTTAAAGTAAGTAATACTAATGTAACTATGTTTAAAAATGATAAGAAATTAATAGGTGCAAATGGAACAACTTATTCTACTGATAAGAGTTCTCATGCTAGAGTAGATAAAGATGGTGCTCCAGGATACTTTTCTTTAAGTACTTCTGATGGTATTGTGTCTGCTAAATTATATAATGGTGGATCTGCATCAGGAGCTTATACAGAACTTACAAGTGCTGGATCTGTGCCACCTGATTGGAACTATTATAGTGGTGCTAGATTATTAGAAGTTAAATTATTCTCAATGAAAACTGGTTCTACTAAAACACTAGATATATCGGTACCAGCTGGTATGTATATAGTTAATAATTCATGGACTAAATCTGGTAGTGGAATTTCAAGTGTTAATTTCACAAAACTAGCAAGTCAAGGAACAGGTGCTTATTCAAATCCACAAACAGGTACATTAAAATATACATTTAATAGTAATGCTACTTCAGGTAGTGTTCAATTACTTGTAATGTTTGATGCAACAATATGGGATAAAAATAAAAAAGATGCCTCTGCAATGGGAACTGATAATATGACATCATCAGCTCCAATAGTAGTAAACTATAATAATGGAAGTTCGATTAGAAAAATATCAAATATTCATAGTGCTGTTGGTTTAGGTAATACTAGTAATGGACTCGGTTATTCATTCTATTCATGGAACTATAACAGTAATATTTATGTAGATATTCCTACTGTTGTTCTTGGTAATCATTATTTATTATCATCTGATCAATCAACAGCATCATATTTCTATAAAAAAGTTACATACGAAACTTATGCAACATTTAAAAATCAAGCTGGTGAAACAGTTTATGCTGAAATTACACCAGATATAGTACCAGCTGAATTATCAGGTATGAACTTTGGTGAAAGCACTTCAACTGTATATAAAGGTGAGGCTACTAATGTATATAATAATGGGGCAATACATTTCCCAAGACCTAAATATAATGTTAAAACAAGTGATAATCCACAATTAAATACTAATTTAACAGTTTATATTAAAGCTTCTGTTACTACTTTATCTGGTCAAACTAGAACTATGTCTACATCTAAGACATATAAAATTAAATCTGGAGATTTAGATATAACAGATTTAGTAGTAAGTAGTGGAGAAAAAACTTCACCATCAGAATCTTATTATGGTGATTCAGGGTATTCTGGCGTACTTGGAATATTTACGTTATATAATAAAGGATATGCTGATTTTAATAATGTTAAAGTAGTATTTGAATATGATACTGGAACAGCTGCTAATACAGCGCCTTCAATTAAAGTATTAGCTGCAAGACCATTCTTACAAAAGAATCAAGAAGCTGATGCTAAAATTACTTTAATAAATGATAGTGGAAGTACCGTGGAAGCACCAAGTTATAAAATTAAATCATCAAATACATCTGATGGAGCTTATGTTTCTGCTGCAAGTGTAGCTGAATCATTAGGTTTAAGTGGAAACTATTATTTGAAGAAGATAGAATATGTTATTCCTAAAGTAAGTGGCACTAGTGGTAGTGAAACTAATAGCACTAATTATCTATATCATAGTAGTGGTAGTTCATCACAATCAAGTGGTGGAAACTTCTTAGGATTAATATCTAAACAAGCAACTTCAAAATGTAGTATTTACTATAATGATTCTTTAATAAAAACTGTTACATCTACATCTAAAATAACAACGTCACCATCATTTAGTGGATATATTAGTAAAATTAACACTCCTCTTGGGACTGAATTTACTGCTGGTGATGATATAGAACTTGCTATTAATGTTAATGCTTGTTCTTATCCATATACAACAACTCAAGCATTTAGCAAACCAGAAGTATATTTAGTATTACCATTTGGTATAAATATTGAAAGTGTTATTATTGGAAGCAGTGCTAGTGTAACAACAAGTGAAATTCAACCAGTAGTTACAAAAGTTAAAACTATGGAAATTGATGATGAACTAAATAATGTATATAAAATAACTACAAACGATAAAACTTGGTTTGGATATGTTACAATTAAAAGTTCTGGAGCAACAGGTGGACCTTCTACATCTAAATGGTTTAGAGTTAAATTAAATACTGATATAGCTATGGAGTATACAAGCTTTAATTTAAGAGATAGAGTATTATTTAAAGATGCATCTGGACAAATATCTGTTAGCGGATCATATGCATTATATTCAGAATCAGATAGATATGATGTAGATAATGATGGTTCAACATCAGATAAATTTGGTACAATTAGTAGTGCTACTCAAAAGATAAATATCTATTCAGCTGAGGAAGAGGATTAATATGAAAAGATTAATTATTATACTTATATGTATATCATTATTAGTCGGATGTAAAGGTTCTGATAATAAAGATAATACTTCAAATAATAATGGAAGTAATAATCAACAAGAAGTACCTGTAAATGTATATACAGATAATGGTGGATGGACGGAAATCAAAGCATCTTTGTCTGATTCATTAAATAGCGAAGAAGTAATTGGCCAATACTCTATATCAATTCCCGATTGGGAAAATGAAAGAGATACTGATTATGTATTATTTAAAAAAGATGATATATTTTTAGTACTTAGATATGATGATAATAACTACACAAGCGAAGAAATAACAAATTATACTAAATCTAGTACTAAGAAAACTGAAATTAATTCTTATAAAGCTGAATATACAGAAGGCAATGTTTCATATAATAAAGAGCAAAGAAATTATATTTCTTATTATATTAATGATAATGATATTACAATTAAGATAATTGGAATATCTAAAGAAAAACAAATTAAAGATTTGAACGAAATGATACAAAATATGATTGAATCTTTAAAGAAGGAAAATAACTAAAACACTCTTGATATAAGAGTGTTTTTTAGTGTTAAAATTGACTTTATAACTGTTTTGTGGTATAATTATCATGCTTTTAAAAAGGGGGAATTAAAAGTGAAAGATTATTCTTTATCAGAAGAAAGTGCTAAAAGATATATATTATCTTATGAAAAGAAAAATAATAAACTAACTGCAAAATTAGCTAGTGGAGAAAACTATGTTATTCCAAGTACTGATGAAAATGAAAAAAAATTAGATAGTAGAATGGAAAAACAAGTAAGAGATGCAAAGGTAAAAACTCCAAGTATAATGAATTTTATTCTGGCAGTAACTCAACCACTAGTATTACCATTAGCAATTAGCAATTTTATACAACAACCTTCTGGTTTAACTCTTGGTGTACTTGCGATAATGATAGGTAGTTCTATTTTATATCCTGGGACTGTTATTAATTATTTAGTTAATAAACATCATTTAAAGAAATATAATTATTATTTAGATAATAAAGAAGATTTCAGTAAAGAAAACATAAAAACTAATAATATTACTTATGGAGTAAGTAAAAAAGCTACTAAAGAATTATCAAAAGTCAAAGATAGTAAACCAGTAAATCTAAGTAATATTGATAATTATACTTTAAAGGATTTAATTACATTAAGAGATAATATAAAACGTTATAGAGAGTTTGGTTTTCAAGAAGAAGCTCCTAGTGAAGATAATCCTATGACTTTAAGAAGAAGATAATTAAAAATGTTCTATTTTTAGAACATTTTTTAATTTATTCTATTTTTTTAATAAAAATAATATAAAAATCTAATTATTTTTAATAAAATTGTTATTAATTATTAAAATATATTAAAAATGGTACTAAAAATAGCATAAAAAGCAATAATTAATTAAATAATTAACAAAAAATATTAAAAAATGAATAAAATATCTTTACTTTTTTAAAAAATATGATATTTTATTGGTAGGAAGGTAGGCGCTTATGAAAAAGAATTTTAATAATAAATTGTATTTTGAAAAGCAAAAAAAGGAACTTTTTGAGAGCTACAATGGAAATTTTGACAGAATCTATGTAGAAATAGGTGGAAAAGTACTTGGGGATTTTCACTCTAGTAGAGTATTAACAGATTATGATCCTGATATTAAGTACAAAATTATAAGACAAACAAACTATAGTTATGAATTTATAGTTTGTATTAATGCATGGTCAATTATTAAAAAGAAAAAGAGAAAAGATACCAAGAAAGTATATACTGAAGAAATATTAAATCTTTTATCTAGATTCAGTGAAGATAAAATAAAATGTAATGTAGCTATTACTAGATATAGACCTAATTTTCATGTAGATGCATTTATAGATAATTTAAAAGAACTAGGATATAATGTATATTTATTTCATGATGATGTTAATTATCCTGAAAATGTAGATGAGGTTGTTTCTAAAAAAGGACTTGGTCATAATGATCATGTGCCATGTACTTCTAAAATAGTATATGTTTTAGCACCAGGAACTAACTCAGGTAAGTTTGCTGTATGTATTTCGCAAATATATAATGATATGAAATTAAAGATTAAATCTACTTATAGAAAGTTTGAAACATTCTTAATTCCAAATTTACCAATTAATCATCCAATTAACTTAGCATGCTCTATGGCAATGTGTGATGTTAGAGGTGATGATACGGTTGATTATGATTATTTAAAGAAATATGGTGAATTAGTTTGTATAGATTCAAGAGACCAAGAATCATATCAAATATTAAAAAGAGTTTTACCAATTGAAGAAACAAGAACAACAATATCAGAATTCTTTATTAATAATACTTATTATGGAATATTAGATGTAGATGTTGCTGAAAAAAGAGCTAAAAAAGAAATAGCCAAAAGATATAAGGATTATGTTAAATCTTATAATAGTAGTAAAGTTAGCCAAATTGAATTTGATGAAGCATCTCGTATTTATAATTTGGTACAAAAAGATATTACTCTTACAAGACCAGAAATGCATACAATGTTAAAGAATTTTATAGACTTATGGGGATTTGATTGTCAAAGCAATGTATGTATGGAAGAAATGGGAGAATTAATACAAGCTATCTGTAAATATAAAAGAGAAGATTATGATGAAAGCTATATTCCTAATATATTAGAAGAAATAGCTGATGTTCATAATACTATTAATCAATTAGAAGAATATTTTGGATATGAAAAGATTAGAAAAATAAGAGAACAAAAAGTATTTAGAGCTCAAGAATACCTAAAGAAAGAAATAGCAGAAGGATTGGTTGGTGGTAATAGATGAAAGTCTTTCTAGCAACACCATTTTCACAATTCTGTGATAATAAGAAAGATATTATTATTGAAAATAGATGGTTTTTTGAAGATATTATTAAAGAATTAAAAAAGAAAAAAATTGATTATTTTTGTTCTCAAGAAAGAGAAGAATGGGGTTTGAAGTATACAAGTCCTGAAGAAAGTATTGTATGTGACGTAAAAGAGATTAAAAAATGTGATTTAATCTTAGCAATACCAGGAAATCCTATATCTGGTGGTGTACATGTAGAAATAGGATGGGCAAGTATGCTTAATAAAAATATGATTGTATTTTTAGAAAAAGATGTCGAATACTCACCAATGATTTTAGGTTTAAAAGAAATTACTAATTGCAAGTTTGTATATTATGATGAATTAATATCAAAAGATACAGTTAGGATGATTGTTAAAGAAATAATGGAGGTGATTTAATGTATTATAAATTATTTCCAGAAATAAAAGATTCTAAAACAAATAAACCTATATATTATTTTATTTCTGTTTCAAATAAATGTAATGCAAATTGTAAGTTTTGTGACATTCATGAGAAAAAAGATATTAATACTAAAGTAGATATTATTGCTTTATTAGATGAAATTAAAGCTAATGGCGGAAAATATGTGCATTTCACTGGTGGTGGAGAACCACTTGCTAATAAAGAAATATATGATTATTTTGAATATGCAACATCTATTGGATTAGAGATAGTATTTATTACAAATGGATATTTTCTTACTTCAGAGAATATTGAAAAATTAGGAAAATATAATATTAGAGCTATATTCTTATCAATAGATAGTCATGATAGTAAAATTCACGATGAAACAAGAGGAGTTAAAGGAATATACAGTAGAGCTACTAGCGCTATTAATTTAATTAAAGCAAAATATCCTGATATTAAAATAGTTATTAATCATGTTCTTAATACATCTAATATTGATGATTTAGAAGAATTTATTAGATTGAGTGAAGAAGTAAAATATGATTACTTAAATCCTCTTATTGTAAAAGAATGTCCAGAATTTTATTTTTCAAAAGATCAAATTAAGAGTTATAACAAGAGACTAGCTAGTATTATAGAGCTAATCAAAAATAGTAGAATAGAAATTCTATATGATGATATAGACTTTTTTGGAGATAGAAATTATTTATCAGATGGAACTGATTTAAGAAAGAATTCTATTCCATGTAATATACTTAATTATTGTTGCTTTATAGATTGTGTATCTGGAAATGTATATCCATGTGATTGTAGTGTTCATAGAGATTTTGATTACTATGCTATTGGTAATGTTTTAGATAGTAGTTTAGAAGATATTTTTACATCTGAAAAATCTATAGTATTAAGAAAGGAATTAAGATGTTTTAGTAAATGCAAAGGTAAATGCGATTATGCTAATGTATTCTTAAATAAAAAAATAAATGAATAAAGAAACATATATATTACTTGCTGATGCTTTTGGTTATGGACCGATTACTACACTTATTAATATTTCTTATGAATTAAAAAAAAGAGAAGTTAAGTTAATATTCGTTGGCCCTGAGTTTTGTTTGAATAAAATAAAAAAAGAAAAGTGTTGTGATGAATATATATGTATGGATTATTCAGAAGAAAACATAGATAAAAATATTAATATATTTAAAAGTGCTTCTAAAATAATAGCGGTTGAAACAACTGATATATTAATATATTTAATAAATAAATATAAATTTAAGAATTTATATTTAATTGATAATTTATTTTGGATGTGGGACTTTTTAGAAGATGAATTAAAAGAATTAAAAAGATATTATATTTCTAATGTAATTCCATGCAAAGATAATATTAAAAGAATAGCTGAGGGTTTTAATAATATAAAAGAAGTTGGTTCATTAAGAAAAATTAATAGGTTTAGGAAGATCAATTCAAATAATTTAATGATTAGTTTAGGGGGAGCTAAAAGTTATTTAATGGATCCTAAAATATCTAATGATTTCTATATAAATACTATTAAATATATTTTTAATAATAAAAATATTAATAAATTTGAAAAGATATATTTAACAGGTGGTGAAGAAATTATTAGTCTTATAAAAGAAAATGTAACTTTAAATGATGATGTTATTATTGGTACATTTGATAATAAAGATTATTTGAAAAAGTTATATGATTCAAAATACGCAATATTATCTCCTGGGCTTGGTAATTTTAATGAAGTAATTTCTACAAATATAAATACTATGTTTTTATTACCAATTAATTATAGTCAACATTTACAAAGAATTAAGTTTAAAAAGATATATCCTTGTTTTCATTATCAAGAGAATGATAAGGAATTTGATATAGAAGAATATTTAGAAGAATCAATTGGTGTTAAGAAAACAATAGATAATTTAGTTAAATATGATTTTAATAATTTTGAGAGTGAATTAGATATGTTTTTTAAGTCAAATGTTAATGAAGCATTAAGATATGATTTATATAAAAAGATTGATAAAAATGGCATTAAAGAGGTCGTTAATGACATCTTTGAGGAGTAAATATGAAAAAGATATGTGAAGATGCATTTTATGGATTAAACTATATTGGTTTAAGAGAAAAAATTGAAGTATCTAAAATGTTAACTGCTAAAAGCTTGTTTAGATATGATGGCGTTAGAATGATGTATGAATCTGACATTGTAGAAGATCAGTTAAAGAAAATGTTTAAGCAAGATTTACTTTTAGTTAATAATGGTACTAGTGCTTTAAAACTATGCTTAATTGCTAATAATATAGGATATGGAGATGAAGTTATTGTTCCATGCTTATCCTTTATAGCTACAGCAGCATGTTGTCTTTCAGTTGGAGCAATTCCAGTTTTTACTGATATAGATGAAACTTTTAATATTGATCCTAAAAAAATTGAAAAACATATTAGTGAAAAAACAAAAGCAGTAATTATAGTTCATTATCAAGGATATCCTTGTAATATGGATGAAATAATTAAAGTATGTAAAAAGTATGATTTAAAACTAATTGAAGATTGTGCTCAATCATTTGGCTCTAAATATAAAGGTAAATTAACTGGTACTTTTGGTGAATCCGCAGCATTTAGTTTTCAATCATGCAAAGTAATTACTTGTGGTGAAGGTGGAGCTGTAACCAGCAAAGTAAATATGAAAGATGTTATGAGATATGCAGATAATGGCGGTGAAAGAAAAAAAGATGAAATGCCATTATGGAATAAAGAATATATCTCATTTGGTGAAAACTTTAAAATAACTGATTTGCAGAGTGCTATACTTAAAATTCAATTAAAAAGATTAGACAAAATTGTTAATAAACAATCAAAAATTTATAATAAAATAACAGATGGTTTAGATTACTACAAGTATAGAAAAATATTAGACGATACTGAAAATATAAATATGAGTTTATGTATTATATTTGATACAGATAAAGAATGTGATGACTTTATAAAATATATGAATAAAAGAGATATTCCTTTTTCTAAAAGAATAGGTAATTTCTTACCTGATTATAATACTTTTAAAAAGGTATTATCTCCATATAAAAATAATTATCCATATAACAAATATAAAGTTAATAAATGTTATCAAAGCTATAAATTAATTAATCGTAGTGCTTGGTTAGTATTAAATTCTAAAATGACAAATAGTCAAATCAAGTATATAAGAAATAATATGGTGAATTATTATGATAAATAATTTTACTAGCAAGAAAAACTATAGAGATTCATTATACTTAAGATTTTTAAATAAGAATATTAAATCATCTGATAACCTAGATATAATTAGATATTTTGATGGTAATAATTGTTTTCAATATTTTGATATTAATATAAATGAAAATGATATTAGTTTTTTGAAGAAAATTAATAAAACATCTAATATTAAATTTAGAAATATAAATAAAGATTCTAATCTAATAAAAGTACTTAGTAAATATTTTAATATTGAAATAACTAATGAATGGAATAGTCCAATATTAGAAATTAAAAAAGATAAATTTAATGATTATGTTAAAAGTAAATCTAATGATTTTAAAAGACTAATTAAAAAGAATGATAAGTTATCAAAATTTTTAAAGTTTAAACATACTAATAATACTGAATTATGGAAAGATATATTGTACATTGATCAAAATAGTTGGAAGAATAAAGAGGGCAGTGATATGTTTAGTTTATATAATGAACATATCTCATGTATGAGTCAAATTAAAAATAGTAATATAGAAGTAGCTTATTTAAACAATGAACCTGTTGGATACTCACTTTTATATTATGATAATGGAATATATTATGCAGCTAAATGGGGCGCTACTGATAAAGGAAGAAGTTATAATGCTGGAATAATATGTCTGCTAAATCAAATTAAAAGAATAAATAAACAAAAAGATATATATGTTGATTTATGGGGAAGGAATAATAAAATATATGATAGAATTAGTACTAGTTCTATTAAAAGAGTATATTTTGTAATAAGAAAAAATGGAATTAAAAAAGGAAAAGTTAATTAGTTTTAAAAATATAGATGGTTTGATTAATAGTTCAATTAATGGAACTGCTTTTTCATATGATTTTTTTCTAAAACTTAAAGGTGTTAAAAATATATTAACGGTTTATGAAAATGATGTATTATTAGCATTTATGCCATTATTTGAAAATAAAAAAGATTTAAATCAATCTACTATGTATATTCCTTATGGTGGACCTGTTATTCTATATAATTATAATAATAGAAAACAAATGTTAACTACTAGAAAAGTATTAGATGAAATAGCTAAATATTTAATTAAGAAATATGAATCTATTAGCTTTTCTATGGATCCATCGTTAATTGATATAATTCCTTTTGTAAAAAATAATTATGTTCCAGAGGTAAGATATACTTATAGAATAGATTTAAATGATGAATTAGATACTATTTATAGTAGGTTTGGTTCTGATAGAAAAAGAGACATAAAAAATCAAAAGGATGTTGATATCTATTTTGATGATGATGTAAGCATATTTAATTTAGATAAAGCTTTAGTATGGGAATATAATTATGGAGATAAATTAAGCAAAAGATTTACTAAAAAATATTTAAAAGAAGCTATATTAAATAATAAAGGTAAAATATTTATTGCTTCTAAAAACAATAAAGTTTTAGGTGCTGTAGCAGTAGTTTGGGATAATATTAGTTGTTATATAATGTACAGCTATTATGATAAAAAAACTACTAGTGTAATACCAATCATTTATAAAGAAATAATTAAATATTTAAAAGATAATAATATATGTAGATATTTAGATTTTGAAGGCTCTGTTTTTAAAGAAATAGAAGAATTTAATATGTCTTTTGGTGCTGAACAAACATTATATTTTAACTTTTATTATGAAAAAGATAACAAGATTAAATTATATGATGAACTATATGATTATGGTGATAAGAATGAAAAACAATTTTAAGTATTATTTAAAAAGTGGATCTAGTTCTTGTGATGCAATATTAAATCATCTTCATTTAAATAGAGAAGATGAAGTTATAGTGCCAGTAACATTATGTAAAAGTATTATAGATGTAATAATAAAAAATAAACTAAAACCAGTATTTGTAGATATAAATGATAATTTTCTTATGTATAAAGAAGAAATAGAAAGAAAGATTACTAATAAGACAAAAGCAATTATATTTGTAGAACAATATGGTAATAATATTTATGATGGAGATAATTACTATAACAAGAATAATGAAAGAATTATAAAAATACTAGATTCATGTCAAAATGGTATTAAAAAAACAAATGATACTTTTGATTATGTTTTTTATTCATTTAACAAAAGAAAACCAATTGATTTAAATGGATATGCATTGTTAATATCAAAACATAAGTTAAATGTTAAAAATGTAATACCATTCAAAATAATATTTAAATTATTTATAAATAAACTAATATATAGATTTAGATTATTAAAGAAAAAGCATATTTTAAATATTATAAAGAACAATATTAAAATACAAGGTAGATTGCTTGAGTGTGATAATTATTCTTATCATAGAATTATATATGTTATGGATATTAACAAAAAGAAATTTAATATTTTTGAAGATAAATTATATAAGTACATGGAAAGTAATAATCTAGATATTGTTCAAACTACTATTGATGAGGCACCTTATGAAGAATTGAAAGTTAAAGATAAATTTGATAAATATAATGAATTAAGATATAAAACTTTATATTTTAGAAGTGATAATAAAATAAAGAATTATTATAAAATTATCGATTATATTAATGAGATAGGTGGTGATTTTCATGAATAATAAATATGTATATGAAGAATTATTACATAGAAAAAAGTATTTAAAAGAAGAAAATTATTGTCCTAATGTTGGTGAATTTAAATATGGTAAATCTGAATGTGTTGATAAAATATTATATGGTTCTGATGTTTATAGATATGATATATATAAGTATAGAGATGATGATGATAAAATAAGAAATCTAGGTGGTGGAGATCCAATTAAATTTAAAACTTATAAATATGTTACAGAAGACGTTAATAAATATTTAAAAAGTAATAATTTAAACGATTATCCTCATACTTCTGGAAATGATATTGTTAAAGAAAAATTAATTGATTACTTAAACAGTTTAAATATTAAGAATATTAATGAAGATAATGTTATTATTACTGCTTCTACTACACATGGTTATTCATTATTACTTAAATCAATTATTAGAGAACATGATGTTGTAATAATACCAACTCCAACATATGGTTTATTTGTATATGAACCAGAAAAATTAGGAGGTAGTGTTGAGTTTGTAGAATTAGATGAAAAGAATAATTGGAAGATTAATTTAGAAGATTTGGAAAATAAAATTATTAGTATTAATAAAGAATTAAAAATTAAATATAAAGATTTAGATTATGTACCAAGAGTAGTTTCTATATATCATCAAAACCCTAATAATCCATTAGGAGTAGTATATTCCAATAAAGATAAAAAGTATTTACATGAATTAGCTAAGTTATGTGATAAATACAAGGTATTAATAATTGATGATTTAGTATATAGGGATTCAGTATATGAGGATAAAAATATAGCACTTCCACTAGCAACATTTAGTGAATTTAAAGATAATGTTATATCATTATTTGGAATATCCAAATCATATTCATTAGCTGCTTTAAGAACAGGATTTATGGTTGGAAATAAATACATAATTCAAGATATAAGAGATAATATATTCTTACAAATGGATTCTATTTCAATGATAAGTCAAATCTCTTTAGCAAGTGTATTTAATAATGATAAAGAAAGAGTTGTATATAGAAATAAATATTTAAAAGATATTAAAAAAGAATATTTAAAAAATCTTGATATTATAAAATTCTTTATAAATGGGTATAAAGATTGTGATAATAAAATATTAAAAAGAATAAAAGCAAAACTATCTAAAGAAGAATATAATTATTATAAAGATGGTATAGATACTATATCTATATATATGATACCTGAGTCTGGATTCTTTATATTATTAGATTTTACTAAAATAAAAGGTAGAAAAATTAATGGAAATAAGATCAATAATGATATTGATTTAATAAAAGAATTATATAAAAAAGAAAAAATAAAATTCTTACCAGGTAATTCATTTGGATGGAATAATAAAGATCAAATAATAGGAAGAATAACATTTTCAAAACCATGGGATGAATTATTTGAAGATATGAAATTGTTAATAAATATTATTAAAGAAATGGGGTAGGTTTTTATGAATAAGTATGTAGATATGCATTGTCATTCGCTGTTTAGTGATGGACTGCATGATGTTCCTGAGTTAATTAGAATGGCTAAAAGCAATGATGTTGGATTCTTTAGTATAACAGATCATGATAATATAGAATCTACTAGTATGATTAAGAGTGATGAAGCAATCGTGATGGTTCCTGGTATAGAACTATCTACTGTTTATAACTTTAGAGGAGAAGAAAAATATATTCATTTACTTGGATATGATTATAATCCTACTGATAAAAAATTATTAGAGGAACTTAAAAGGATGAGACAGTTACTAACATATGAAAATATTAGATTTTTAGATACTCTAATAAATAGTAAGATATATTTACCGGTTGAAGTTATATTAGATGTAAAACTATCTAATTATAGATGGATACATAAACAAATTGAAACTAGTTTAAGAAAACATAATTATAGTGAAGAATATATAGAAGAAATGCTAGAGAGAATGGGTGAAATTATTCCTGAATATGCAGGATATGAAATACCAACATATAAAGCTATAGAAATACTGAGATTATCTGGTGGTATTCCAGTACTAGCTCATCCATGTGAATTAAAGCTAGATGATAGCGAAAAAGAAGAAGTGATTGAAGACCTATTTGATAAAGGACTTATGGGTATGGAAACATCTTATTCTTACTTTAAGCCAAGTGAATTTGTTAAATATAGAGATATAGCAAGAAAGTATGGTTTACTAGAATCTGTTGGCTCTGATTTTCACTTCAAAACAGATGAAAATAATGTTATAATAGGACATGGAATTAACGATAATTTATTAAAAGAAGATTGTTCTTTAAAAGAATATATTCTAGAAAGGAAGAGATAATATGGACAATGCTTATGTAAAAAGATTTATTAAAAATGCAACTATTAACGAAATAAGTATTGGATGTTCTGGTGACAGTGTTAGAGAAGTTATTAAAAAAAGTGGCACTTATTATATAAAAATAGCCAAGGGTAATAAATTAGATAAAGAATATTTTATGTTTAATTATCTTAAAGACTTATCTCTTGCTCCTGAAGTAGTATATTTTAATTATGATGGTAAATATAGTACTATGATAACTAAAAAATTAGAAGGAGATATGATTTGCTGTGATGAGATATTTGATGATATGAATCATGTTATTGATCTAGCAGCAGATGCAATAAAAATACTACAAAGCATAGATGTTAGTAGTTGTCCTTTCTATAACAATTTAGATATTAAACTAGCAACAGCTAAATATAATATTGATCATGGTTTAGTAACAAAAGAAGATATGAATGAAGAAAACCAAAAAAGATTTGGTAGTGTTCAAAAAGCATATGAATATTTAGTAGAAAATAGAGTAAAAGAAGAAAAATTATGCTTCTCTCATGGAGATTTAAGTATTCCAAATATATTTTATAAAGATGAAAAAATAACTGGATTTGTAGATCTTGGTGATAGTGGAATAGCAGATATGTGGTTTGATATAGCAATTCTTGTTAGATCACTTAGAAGAAACTATGAAACTGATGAAGCAGAAAAGTATTTATTTAAAAAATTAAATATTGAACCAAATTATGATTCAATAGAATACTATATATTGTTAACGGAATTATTTTTGTAATTAAAGGGGGATAAATATGACAGATATTTCATTAAGTAATATAAAAAAGAATTACGGATTTAATAATGTGCTTGATGGATTTAACTTAGAAGTTAATAAAGGAGAAAAGATAGGCTTAATAGGGGCTAATGGTTGTGGAAAATCAACATTATTTAAAATAATTAATAAAGAAGAAGGAGTAGATGGAGGTACTGTTTCAATAAGAAATGGAGCTAAGATTGGAATGCTAGGTCAAATTCCTCCTAAAGTATCAAACGACACAACTGTTTATGATGTTTTAATGAAAAACTTTAAACATATAATGGATTTAGAAGAAATGTTAAAAGAACTAGAAGAAAAACTATCTACTGCTACTGGAGATGACTTAGATAAGATACTAGAAAGATATGGCAAATTACAGCAAAAATTTATGGATTTAGATGGATATACTATTAGTAGTAAAATAAATGAGATTTGTGGTAGATTTGGTATAGATAGTAATATGTTAAATAGAAAATTTAATGTATTATCTGGTGGCGAAAAAACACTTGTTCAATTAGCATCTATAATGTTATCTGAACCAGATATTCTATTATTAGATGAACCAACTAATAATTTAGATATTAAAACATTAGAATGGTTAGAAGCTTATTTAAATGATTTTAATGGTACTATTATAATGAGTTCTCATGATAGATACTTTTTAGATAAAGTTGCATCTAAAATAGTTTTAATTGAAAGAGGTAAAGAAGAAATTTTCTTTGGTAATTATTCATATTATGTAAAAGAAAATGAAAGAAGAATACTTGCTGAATTTGAAGATTATAAAGATCAACAAAAGAAAATTGAAGCTATGAAGAAGAAAATTAAGCAATTACAAGAGTTTGGTAGACTTGCTTTTCCTGGGGGTGAACCATTCTTTAGAAGAGCTGCTAGTATTCAAAAGAGATTAGATAAGTTAGAACTGCTTGATAAACCATTAGAACAAAAAGATTTACCAATTAATTTTCAAATGGGTAATAGGAGTGGTAAACAAGTACTTGTTGTAAGTGATTTAAGTTTATCAGTTGATGACAAGAAACTACTTGAAGATGTTTCATTTGATTTATCATTTAAAGATAAAGTATGTTTAATGGGACAAAATGGAAGTGGTAAATCAACTTTAATTAACTATATTATGAATATATATAATAATGGTATAGAAGATCCATCTGTTAAAATAGGAAGTAATGTAGTAATTGGATATATTCCTCAAACAATAACATTTGATAATGATAAAAAAACTATTTTAGAAACTGCTAGAGAATTCTATTCAGGAAGTGAAACTCACCTAAGAGCAGCTCTTGCTAAATTTAAATTTAATAGTGAAGAAGTATTTAAAAGAGTTGGATCATTATCAGGTGGTGAAAAAGTTAGATTAAAGTTATTTGAATTAATACAAAAAAATGTTAATTTATTAATAATGGATGAACCAACAAACCATATTGATATAGCAACTAAAGAAGTATTAGAAACAGCTTTAAAAGATTATTTAGGTACAATATTATTTATATCTCATGATAGATACTTTATTAATGAACTTGCTAAAAAAATATTATATATCGAAGACAAAAAAATTGGGTCATATCTAGGTAATTATGATGATTATAAAGAACAAAAAGAAAAACAATTATCTAGAAAATAAAAATAACAAACGCTCTTATATGGAGCGTTTTAATATGTAAAAAAGTGTACAAGAGTCTAGATTATAATACTCTATATGTTATAATTTATTTAAAGGATGATTTGTGGAAGGAGAGTAAAATCATTTTAGCGCCTGGACTATTAAGAGTTGACGAGGATAGTAGATATCGAAAGATTCGGCGGGTTCTACTACGGATAAGTGATTCGTAAGATATATATTAAAAAGTAAAATCAAAATTATAACAGAAATATATATCGACACTAATTTTTTATATTGGAGAAAATTTATGTGTGGAATAATATGCTATTTAGGGAATAAACATCCAAAGGATGTTCTTTTGAGTGGACTAAAAAATTTAGAATACAGAGGATATGACTCTGCCGGAATAGCATTAATCAATGATAAAACCACTCAAATTATAAAAAGTGTTGGCAAAATATCAGAACTAGAAAGCAAAATTAATAAAACTGATTTAATAAAATCTAATATAGGTATAGCGCATACTAGATGGGCAACCCATGGAGAACCAAATGAAATAAATGCTCATCCACATAAAGTAGGCAAAATAACTATAGTTCATAATGGTATTATAGAAAATGCTAGTACTCTAAGAGATAGTTTAATTAAAGAAGGCGTAATATTTAATAGCACTACTGACACTGAAGTAATAGCAGCTTTATTAAATAAGTATTACAAAGGTAATATGGAAGATGCAATTAATAAAACTATTAAAGTAATTGAAGGAAGCTATGCTCTTGGGATAATATGTGATGATGAGCCAGATAAGTTATACGCTATTAGACGTGAATCACCATTAATTATTGGTGTAGGTAAAAACGAATACTTTGTTACTAGTGATATAGGGGCTATACTTTCATATACTAGAGATTATGTTTTACTTGGAGCAAATGAAGTAGTTACTATTGATAAAAACGGTTACAAAATAACTAAAGACTATCTTCCAGTGGATAGAAAAGTAAATACAAGTGACCTTACTAGTGAATCATCTGATTTGATGGGTTACGAACATTACATGATTAAAGAAATAATGGAAGAACCTGTTCTTATTAACAACATAATTCAAAAATATGTTAATAATTTAGATAAATTACCTGATGTTAGTAAATACAAACATGTTCATATAGTTGGATGTGGTAGTGCTTATTATGTTGGTATGATAGCTAAAAACTTTTTTGAAGATGATGGTATAGATGTTCAAATAGATGTTGCATCAGAATACAGGTATAGAAATATTAAATATTCTAAAAATACTTTAGTTATATTAATAAGCCAATCTGGTGAAACTGCTGATACTATTGCTGCTATGAGAATGGCTAATTCTAAAAAAATTGATACGCTTGCTATAGTAAATGTAGATGGATCTACTATTGCAAGAGAATGTACGTATAAAGTACTTATAGAAGCTGGTAGAGAAGTAGCAGTAGCTACAACTAAAGCATATATTAATCAAGTATTATTACTTAGTTTAATATCATATAAAATTAAGCCTGATACAGAATATCTTAAAGATTTGATGAAATTACCAATTCAATTAAAAGTATTATTAGATAAAACAGGATTTCATAAAAAATTAGCAGATAAAGTATATAGGAAAAAAGATGTTTTCTTTATTGGAAGAAAAATAGATTATGCTATATGTTTAGAAGGAAGCTTAAAATTAAAAGAGATTTCATATATTCATAGTGAAGCATATCAAGCAGGTGAATTAAAACACGGAACAATATCTCTTATAAATAAAGGTACAGTAGTATTTGCTATTATTACAGATGATGATATTAGAGATAAAACTATATCTAATTTAGAAGAAGTTTTATCTAGAGGTGCTAAGGCTATATATGTAGGTAATAAAAAAGAAAAATATAGAAACAAAATAATAGTACCTAAAATACATAAAAAACTACAGCCTCTTTTAGTAGTGCCATCACTACAACTAATAGCTTACTACGTAGCTTATAAAAAAGGATGTAGTATAGACAAACCAAGAAATCTAGCTAAAAGTGTAACAGTAGAATAAAAAATACTCATAAATATATGAGTATTTTTTATAATGTGATAAAATATATTTGTAATAAGAAGGAGATCTTATGAAAAAAGAAGAAATAAAAGAATTTAGTGAAGATGATGGTATTAAAGAATTAGGAAAAGGTTTTTCTAATGCCGAAACTATTTTAAAAGATGAAGATAAATTAGAAAAATTCTTAGAAAGATTAGAAGGCAAGCTTAAAAAAGTACCTGTTGCAGGTGATGTTCTATCTATGGTACCGTTAATGGTTTCAATGTTAAGAAGCTATTTTAAGAAAGAGTATAAAGATATACCAATAGGCACATTAATAGCCTTAATTAGTGCACTATTATATTGGTTAGCACCCGCAGATGTAATACCAGATGTAATACCTGTAATGGGTTATGTAGATGATGCTACTGTTGTGGCTGCATGTTTAAAACTAATTAATGATGATTTAAAAGAATATAAAGAATGGAAAGATAAAAATAAAAAATAATATTTTTTTAATATATAATCAAGAAATAAGAAATTTTTAAATGGACAATTTAAAAATTTTTTATTATAATTAAATAGTAGAATAGATGAGTATAAACATATAAACATTATTTTATTATAGAGGTGAAAAAATGAATAATGAGGTTGAAAGCACAAATATTAGTACTGAGCCAGTAACTGAAGCAGTACCAACTCCTGAAGATGTTCAAACTTCAGTCCCAACTTTACCAGTTCAACCTACAGAGGAAGTTGTTCAAACTTCAGTCCCAACTTTACCAGTTCAACCTATAGAGGAAGTTGTTCACACTGAAGCGCCTGCTCCTGTAGTAAGTACACCTACTGTACAGCCCGAAATTGCTCAACCAGTAAGCGCACCTATAATACAACCAGAAGTTGCTCTTGTAGAAGATAAAGGTAATATCGTTTTTATAGTATTAGGTATAATTTTACCAATTGTTGGTTTGGTATTGTTTTTAATGTGGAATAAAAAGAAAGATAAATCTGCAAAACAAGCAGGACTTGGTGCAATAATTGGTACTGCATTATGCATCTTATCTATAATAGGAGTAGTAGTTTTTAGTAAAACATCTAAAAACGATGAAGTTATTGAATCAGATAATTCTAGTAGTAATAATGACAGTATTACTATTGAAGAACTTGATGATGCTAATGTAGATAGAAAAGGAACATATGGTTTTTTAGTGGAAGAAAAGATTGATAATTTTGCTAATTTAGATTTTTCAAATAAACTAACATTTAATGATAATTATGGAAAAGTATATGTTGATGAAAATGGAATTAGATTTACAGATTCAAATGTTCTTGACGAAAATGGAGTTAAAAAAGAACAATTAATTGAAGCAGAAAATGTTAAATCTTTAGCTAGAAATTGTGATTGTGGTAATTGTAGAAATATATATTATTTAAATAATAAAAATGAATTATATGATGTTCAGTTAGAAAATGATATAGAAATAAGAACTCCAGATGGTAGTTTAGATAGTGATTATATTAGAAAAATTGCTGATAATATTGAATCATTTACAGTTGTAGATTATTCATTATATGCATCAACAACATGCAGTGGTAAAGAAATAATTGCAAAAGATAAATCTGGAAATATGTTCATTTATAATTCAACATCAGTACCATATAAGCATTATAAATATCCAATTAGTTTATTACAAAGAAAATATGCTGGGAATACATATTCAAAATATTTTGATTTTTATGTAGTTAATGATAAAAGTATTATCAAAAATATTCTTAAAGATGATAAAGGCAATGATATGGTTGTTAAAGCAATATTTATGCAAGATGAATATCCTCAATTACATGTATATGCATTATCAAAAGATAGTCTTCTATACTCATATGTAATTGATGAAAATAATAATTTTAATGGTACTCTTGTAAGTAATTCTAAAGTTAAAAAGTATTATAAAGAAAAAGAATATAGTGTTGAATATATATTTGAATTTGAGGATGGTAGTACAAAAAAATATACTTCTACTTTAACTTATCCTAAAGGGCAGTAAATAATAGATACTGGTTTACACTAGTATCTTCTTTAATATAAATAAATATGATATAATTTTAAGAGTAGATAATAATGTGTTGGAGTGATTGTTTTGGCAAACGATAATCAATTAAATTTAAGTGTTGTTAATCCAGAAGATATATTAAAAGCAAGTTATGAAGAAAATGCTGATGTAATTATTAGTGTTACTGATGATGCTAGTAGCAAAGAAGAAGTATTAAAAGCAATAAGTAATAATTATTCTAATCTTATAATAAATGATGGTAATATTTCTTTCGCAGATGAAGATGGTAAAAAATGGATTATAAAAGCTCTACATTTTTATACTACAGATAGTAGTGGAAAAATAGTTACTTTAACTGATGAAGAAGTAGAAGTTTTGCTTAAAAATAACACTCATTATACTCCATTATTAATTAGTGAAAAGAAAATAAGTGATGGAACTGTTTCTTCTGATTTAAATTTGGTTACAGAATCAACTAGTTCAATAGTTGGATACATAGATGATAAGGGTGAATTATCATATGTCTCTGAAGCTGGCGAAGCTGGTCTTATTGGAGCAATGTATAATGTAATTGATTATTTTAAAACTATTAATGGAAAAATAAATGCAGATATAGCAGCTGAAGCTGATGCTATTAATACAATTGGCGAAGCATACGATGCTCTTGATCGTGCTGCTTCTAACCAAGCACAATCATCATTTGGTTCTTCAGGATTTAGTACTGGAGGACATAGTGGTCATAGTGGAAACTATAATTCTGGAAATAATAGTAAGACATTAAATGGTATGAGTGCTTCAGAAGTAAGTTCTCACTATACTAAATTAATTGATGATGCTAAATCAGCAGCATTATCTACTAAATATAGTGATATTTCATCTTTCTTAGGCAATAATATACAAGCTGGAAAAATAGGAAAGATGAGTGTGGGCAAATTAGATGAATCATTAAGTAAATTAACATCTATATTAACTGAAGATGCTAATAATAGCACTAAAACTATTTCTTCAATAGATGATTTAATTTCAAATATTGGTTCAAACAATAAATTAAGAGGTAATTCATGGAATAATGCTAAAAAGAATTTAGAATTATACAAAAGCTTGTTAAATGCAAGTGTTGATTCTTCTAATTTCTTATCTGATGTGTTAAAATCAGCTAAAAAGATGATAACTGATTTCTTATATCCAGATAATGAACTTGATGATAGCATTTTACCTGAACTTGAAAAAACATATAAGGAATTAGTAGAGCAAATATCAGAATTAAATGCAAAAGTTGCTAGTATGAAAGCATCTCAAAAAGATGTTTGTACTTATGAATCGCTTGTTGATTCTGAGGGGCTTCCTTATAGTAGATTAAAAGAATGTCATAAAGAACCATCAGATGCAGATATAGCAGCTGTTCAAACAACAATTAATCAATATCAAGAACAAGCAGATGAAGTTAAAAAGAAAATAGATAAAATTAATGATTTTGCTGTTGTAGTAAATAATGCACAAAAATTAATTAATGATGCCACATCACAAGTAAAGAGCACTTTTGAAAGCCCAGTTAAAAATGCAAGTGGTAATGACGAATTTAGAGCTAAATTTGCATTAGATCTATCAGCATATGGTATTACAGCTGGTAGTGAACTTGGAAATATGCTAAGTAAGTATATTAAAGGTAGAGAAGATAATGATAAAGACCAGGCTAAAGAAGAAAATAGCAAGAGAAACACTATTAAAGTAGGAGATTATGAATTTGATACTTCAAAAATGAGTGCTAAAGCAAAAAGTGTATTAAATACTATTCTAAAGAGTTGGCCAGAAAATTTAGAAAAACAAAGAATAACTGCTATTCAAACAGCATTGTCTTTAATGAACAAAGGAATAACATATAGCATGCCTAGAAGATGGGCTAAAGATAAGAATGGTAATCCATTATCAATGGACTGTTCTTCATTTGTAACATATTGTTTAAGATCTGCTGGTATGACTATTAATGCAAGAAAAAATGTTTATACTGGTTCATATTTAGATAGTAAAATAAATGACTATGTAAGTGTTAAAAGAAGCAATCTTTTACCAGGTGATGTTGGTCTATATAGTACAACAACTAAAGATGGTGGAGCTAACCATATTGGAATGTATATAGGTAAAGATGAAAATGGAAAAGAAATGTGGATTGAAATGAGTGCTATTAGAAATGGCATAATTGTAAAACATGGTGATAGAGGTAATGGTCACTGTGGATTTGAAGTAACAAGAAGATATACAGCATATAAATAATAAATAATACAGGAGTGATAAGATGTATTTTGGTGGATATACTGAAAATGAAATATATAGTAGTAAAACTATTAAAGTCGTATTACGTTATATTTATAATTCTATTAGAACTAATAAAGATTTAACGCGATTGTTTAGGCTTGCCCAAAATCCAAATTGTCCTTTTGATATATTAGATGATATGTTAAAAACTGAAAAACCTTTATTAGTTGAAGCTGTTAATAGTAATTTGAGTTATTCAAAAGAAAAATCTAAAATAGCAGCTAAATTAAGGGATCCTAATTGTTCAATAGATGATTTAAAAACGTATGCTACTGACCCTGTTGTTGAATTTAGATGTTGTGTTGCTCAAAATCCAAATTGTCCTTCTGATGTACTTAAAAAGCTATCAGAAGATGAATTTTTGGATGTTAAAATGGCTGTTGCTCAAAATCCAAATTGTCCGGAATATATTTTAAATAAATTAGTAAGTAAGACAAGCGATGTTCACCTAACATCACAAGTATTATTTAATCCAAATTGTTCAAATGATACATATAGAAAAGTTTGGGAAATAATTAATCATGAACTTATGTATCCAGCTAGTATTTATGTGGCTAAAAATATGATTTGTTCAGAAAAATGTCCTGAAGAAATATTACATGAGATAATAACCTATGATAATAATTTTTCTAAAATATTTGATACTATTTTTTTAGAGTATTTGATGAAAAAATATAATAAGAGTAAAAAATATGGTGATTTACTTAGACAAGTAATACTTAATGCTACATATCCTTCATCTATTATTAGAAATTTTATTTCATTAAGTACATGTAATAGTGATTTTCTTGAAATGATCTTAAATAAATTATTATCTAATAGTAATGGACAAATAGAGGACATATTAAACCATCCAAATTGCATTAGTAAGTTTTGGGATATGGTTTTAGCAAGTGGCAATAATAGGATGATATGTACAATGCTTAAGAATCCTAATTGCCCAGAACACATACTTAGAAATTTAAGTAAAAATCCTAGTGAAATTATTCAAGAAGCTATTGCATATAATCCTAATTGCCCAGTAGATATACTTGAAAGATTTACTGAGGAAGGTAAATTTAGAGTTTTACAAGTAGTAACAATTAATAAAAGAATTAATGAAAAAATTATAGATATGCTTATTGAAAAAAGACATATAGTTCCTTTATTAAATGCTGCAAAGAATCCTAATTGTACTGAAGCTTGTTATGAAAAAATGATTTTTTTAGAAAGCAAAGAGCTTAGAGAAATTATAGCAGTACGTGCAAAAACAGGAAAAACTTTAAGCCTATTGTATGCAATATGCAAAGATAAATCTTATTTTGATGAAATTAAAATAAAAATACTAGAAAATGAAGCATGCCCACCAGAAATTTTTCTTTCATACGGAAAACTAGATAGTTCATATGAGAATAGATTAGTTCCAAAAATGTTCTGTTATTATTATATAGATATGTTATATGATGAATTAAATTGCAACGGATTTAGTGAAAAATTTAAAAATTTGTATAAATGTTTAGAACACACTTTAATGCAAGATAATATTGATATTAGTATATTACTTTATATGGGTAGTAGAAGTGATTTTGGTAAAATCAAAAATTATTTAAATGAAGAATTAGTTAGAAGAATTAATTTTATTGTTAAAAATAGTAAAAAATTAAAGAAAAAATTTAGTTTTAGTTTAGTTTCTAAATCTGATGATCAACAAATATTATTAGCTCATGATAAAATGCTAGGACATTTAAAAGGTGTTGATTTAGATAAGCTTTCACCAAATAAAATACCTACTATCCCAAGTAAATATTTAAATAGATGCGAATTATTTTTTAGTGCTGTTAGCCAAAAACCATATATTAGTGTAGATGAAAATTTAGGCATCTATTTAGAACGAAATATAGGTAAGAGAGGTTTATTAAAATTTGGTGAATGTCCTCAAGAAGACGCATCAGATTTTGAAAATTGGTTATTAAATAAACTGTTAAGTTTAAAATTACTTAAACAAAATGGTAAAAAATTTAAAGCAAATAATGGTGTATCATTTGATGCATATGAGATAGATAATATGCAATTTATTAGAATTAATGGTAAATGGATTAAAATAAGGCCTGTCAAATGGAGATATGCATATAACAGTTTAGAACTAGAAAGTGACAATAAATATATATCAATGTTTTGCAATAATATTGATAACTTAATTGTATATTCAATGCAAGAAGAAGAGGACGATGTTGATTCAAGTTTAAGCAAATTTAAAGATATGGCTATTTTAGAAGAAAAAAAGAAGATTGAACAAGAACAAAAATCAAAAGAAGAAGAAGAACTAGAAAAATTAAAACAAATTGATTCTGAAAGAGATGAAGAAATTAAGAGTCTAGAAGCTGATATATTATCAACTTTAGCCGCTTTAGAGAGTAAAACTGATAGATTAGATAAACTATTGGGTGTTAAAAATAGTGTTGTTTTTCCTAAAAAAGCTCATATTAGTACTCAATTTTTACTTGTAGAAGTAGATGGACATATGGAATTTAGAAGAGAATATATTCCACTACTTAGACTAATTGATTTATCTGCTGTTGATTCAACTAATTTAAAAGTTAGTGATATTGATTTTAGAGGGACTAATATAAGAATAAATCCTCAAGTGGTTTATAATAGAGATTTTAGTAACTCTAAATTTGATGACCAAAATTTCTCATTCATTTGCTTTGATAGATGTAATTTATGTGGAACAGATTTAGGTCAAGAATTTGATTGCCGTTATTTTGTAAACGTTATAGTTGATGAAAAAACTGTTTTACCTGAGGGAGCCATTGTACTTTATGGTGAAGGGAAAACTGAAGATATTATTAGACAATATTTAGTTAGCTCAAAAAGAAAGAACTTATCATAGTTCTTTTTTTAATGTTTTATTGATTTATTTTTAGTTTTTTGGTATAATAATTGGCACTTTGTTATGGGGTGAAAAAAATGAATAAAAAAGTTGATGCAGAATATTTAAAAGGATATAAAGAATTCATTAGAAAAATTGATGAAAGATATTATTGTGATAAAGTACAAATAAGTGGAGATATAGTAAGTGCATATGATATGGTTGAAGCACTTAGAAACAAATTTGGAAAATATAATAATGTATTCTTTAAGAAATATGAAAATACATTAAAAAGATTTAATAGAAGAAATGGATTCACATCAATTACTTACAGTAAAAAAAGAAGAATGATTGGAAATATAGGTTTCTATGTTGACGAAAGCGGATATTATTATTGTAAATTATACTATGTAGATGAATATGGTAAAGTATGTGGTATTGGTATAGTTGATAATTCTGTAAAATTAGATGCTTGTGATGATGAAGCAAATGTAAATAAGAAAGAATTAATGCAATACTTAAGAGTACTATCAGATTTCGCTACTAAAAATCCAGGTATGAGTTTTAGATGGGATAAGTTAAACCCACAAGTTGAAAAATTTGATGTTGGTGATGATTTCTTAAAATGTACTATTAATTTATATGATTTAGATATGGTTCAACCATACTTTGCTCGCTCTGTCGAATCAGATAAGTATGCTTGTTTTGACCATGAATATGCTAATAAAGTAGTATCACAATGTGGTGATGCGTTCTTAAAAAGAATGAGTGTAAACTTAAATGATGTTAATGAGCGTGCAGGTAGCATAATTAGTGATACTGTAAGAAAAGCATATGGTTTAGTTGACACTAAATTAGTACGATAATTTGACTTTAAAATATTTATTTTGATATAATTCTTAACATGTCCGCTAAAAAATGGAGATGTGATTATGAGTGAATTATTATTAATTGGTTCTATATTATTTAGTTTATATAATAATGAACCAGTTGAAATAGATCATAGTTATTTAGATGATCAAATAAACGTTAGTTTAATAGATTTTAAAGATGAGGTTAGTGAATATCAAGAATATTATAGAACTCACTATTTTAAGGGTGAACATATAGATGATATTGCTAAAAAAATAGAAAAGTATTTTAATTCAAATTTAAATGGAAAAGGTTATTTTGTTGCTGAATACTCTTTAAGCGTTGGATTAGATCCTTACTTAGCAGCAGCTGTTATGCTTCAAGAAACTGGTTGCTATTGGACATGTAGTAAACTTATGAAATCTTGTAATAATGTTGCTGGTAATAAAGGAAGACCATCATGTAATGGCGGTAGTTATAGAAAATTTTCTACTTTAAATGATGGAATTAAGTTTGCTATTAATAAATTAAATTCTTATTATAAGAAAGGTAAAAAAACGCCAGCACAAATTAATCCATATTATGCTGAATCTAAAACATGGCATATTAATGTAGAAAAATATATGAAAAAAATTAAGAAGGGGTAATGGTTATGGAAAAGCATGTGTATATGCATGGTGTAGGATATGGTAAGAGCATTTGGTATGATCCTAAAGAACAAGAAGTAATACTTGGTAAAATCCTAGCTAGTGGTGCTTTGTTATCTATGAGATTGCAAGGCAGAAAAAGCAACGATGGATTTAGTGGCCTAGATTATGTTTCACTATGTGATTATGATAAAAAAGATCAATATAATACAGGTAGAAAAAAATATAATACATACCAACAATATATAATTAATTCTTTATCATTAGTATTTCCTAAAGATAAGATAGAAGTTATTGAACCTATACTTGTTAAAAACTGTACTTTAAGCTTACAAGGCTATGCATATATGAAATATTTAGGGGAACAAACACATGCTAGATATTCAGACTTACCCGATGAAGTACAAGTAAAAGATAGTGTATCTTTAGAAAATATGACTGCTTTAACATTCCCTACTAGAACATTTTTAGATAATTACTTTTTTAGAAGAAAAACTACTAAAGTAGAAAGACTAAAAGAGGAAATAGAAGAGCTATATAGCTTACTTAAATATTTTGGATATGATGTTAAAATTTATGATATTGAGACATTTAAAGAAATGAACGAAGAAAATATAGAAAGTTTAGTTTTAAAACGTTGACAAAAAACTAATAAAATAATATAATTTTGTCGTAAGCGATGAAGGATAAGTAGATATATATTTTCCTATGTAGAGAGCTAATGGTTGGTGAAAATTAGTTATAGATATATAATCGAAAAAAATAAACGTGACAAAATCTGGAGTTTAAACGCATAATCTGCGATAAAGATAAAAGATAGAATAACAGAATCTATGAAGTAAGATGGCACAGCGTACAAACACGCTCTTACGATTAG
>AUXO010645704.1_pt1 | contig 33874 bp, 55 predicted proteins | sample 768731 | NCBI WGS metagenome assembly AUXO01 (sample SAMN02715735, study PRJNA202380) | gut metagenome | biome: sheep rumen | host: Ovis aries | place: New Zealand: Palmerston North
AACTCCAAGGACCTCTGCAAAAAGAAGTATCTTTGACTGAGGCAGATCAAACTTGCCGCTTTCGATTTTGGCGATCGAAGATCGATCAGTATACCCGGTTTTGGCGGCAAGTTCATCTTGCGACCAGTTATGTTCTAGCCGTAATCTTTTTATGTTTTGGTATAACTCTAGCATTTCATCACTCCCTTCATCTCTTGATGTTGCCATAATATCACGAATGCATTTATTAATCAACAAATATGTGCTTGACAATCAACAATAGTGATGTTAATATTGCCATGTGATAGTAAATCACATATTAGAAAGGAGGTGTGCGAATGACAGATGGCGAAGCTTTAACGAGAGAAATCAAGGAAAGCGGTATTTCAATCACCCATATAGCCGCAAAAATGGGATGCAGCAGAAATCGGATATATGCGATACTGAACGGGTCAGAGTGCACTGCGAGCGAAATTGTGAAACTATCAGAGATTCTTCATTTTGACGATCAGAAGAGGAATAATATTTTTTTACGCAAAAACGTGATTGTATATCACGCCGGCTCAATGCCTGCTTTATAAAATTCGGGAAATTGCACAAAGGTATTTTAGAGGTGCCGATATGAAAAAGTATACAGTTTGGTTTTCTAACCACGAAACAAAGAAGCAGGATCTGCTGGAAGTATGGGAGATGGAAAGAGAACATATCACATCTCATGACATGAAAAACATCATTCTTGGCCTTTTTGAAACAGCAGCCGTAGGCATTCAGAATAAATTTCTTACCGCTGAGGTAATGATCGAGAAGGCCCATCTTTTTACCGTAAAGGCGGAAACGATAGTGAACGGAGCAGAGATCTATGTAAACATCTTTGTTCAGCGCCCAGGAGAATGTTTCCGCCATATCAGAAGAATGGTCCTTGCAGAGTAAAGGAGAATGAAAAAATGAAAAGAAAACTTAGAGAAGTTCTTGATGTTATTGAGGACATTATGTCTTCAGGGGATACGACATTTTTCATTTCCATTTTTTTATCTGTAGCAGCTATAGTGATGAGCCTTCTTAGAATGTTTGGAGGGTAACAGTATTGAAAAAGAAAAAGGATAAAACTGAAGAGTTTGACAATGAGTTAATCCATTTCATATGGATAGTCTTTGTCAGCATGATAACGGCCATCATAACAGTTTTGATATATAGATAGTAAGAATGGCCGTGATAGCAGAAACAAATATAGGTGTGACAATGCTGCGAAGAAGAAAGTTTATAAGTTTTTTGAGGCTCATCTGATATGGGTGGAAACCGCGGTATGTGATGGTGAAAGAGTGATCATGAATAATTTTCACATAACCCTCCGAATCGAGATAATCGATTATCTGGTATATCTCTTTTTCATACTTACTGTAGTCATACACCTTGTCAATATCGGACTGCAGGCAGATGTATGTGGTATTCCACAGGAAATTGAAAACATCACCGGATGAAGATGCATATTTACGAACACCTTTGAGGACTGCATTTGTCTGATGAGTAAGCATAGAACACCTCCGTTTTTGAATATTATACCACGGAGCGATGATGAGGAGGCGATAAGATGCCAAGAGTTAACCTGGGACGCGATAAGCGGAACGATATTCTCCGGATGACCATAGACTCCGGAATGGCGAGACGGGGAATCAGCAACAAGAAAGATCTGGCGCTGGCAGCAGGCGTCAATCAGAACACTTTCTACTATAGATATAAGCATCCGGAGACATTCACCTTCGGAGAGCTGAAGAGGATCCTGGACATACTGAAAATCCCGGACGAAGAAAAGGCAGGTATTTTATGATTCGGAAAATCAAAAGAAGGAACAGAAGAAAAAACATATGGCTGTCGAGGAAGTTTGCGGCAGCGCTGATCGGTATCGGGTACGGCCTGGTGTTTGCAGAGTTCGCATGGATATGCCTGCTGGGTCCGAAGATGGCCCTGATCGGCGGGAGCATCTTCGGGTACATGATTTATAACTTCTATTTGGGGATCTGCCAGGACCTGATAGAAGAGAGGGAGAGGCGTAGGACATGGGAAATTGGTGGCCGGAAGGAGTCTGCTGTACATGCATCATCGAAAAGTGGTGCACAGAAAGCGACCGAGGGATCCCGTGTACGCATTATGTACAGATGACGATCAAACAGGCACAGGACAAATTGGCAGCAATGCCGGAGCACTTCATGGAATACTTCAGAAGGAAGGATTACAGCCAGGCCCTTCATATATATAAGACAGCTTTGACTGTTGCGGTTTTCCTTGAACTGCCGGAGGACCAGAAAACAAAACTATTCGGCAGCAGGCAGCAGGATCCGCAAGTGGACGGACTGTTCCCGGAGAGCATGGTGCAGAAGTGCATAGAGCTGACGGAGATCAAAAGAAGAGACGAGAGGGAAATGATCCTCTGGGACAAGTTTTGCCGCCAGTACGGACTAAAATAAAAGGCTTGCGCATTTACGTATATGCGCAAGCCAAGCCCGGAGGCTATGATGATCAGCAATTTAAATATAGCATCCGGGCGGATTACTGTCAATGAAATGCGAGGGCTGCGGCCCTCTTAATCAACTCGATAAGCGTATTAAACTTACGTCTGGATGAAATAATGTATGTTCGTGAAAAGACAATGCTTCCGGACCGGATCGAGATCCATGAAAAGCACACTGGCCGATATGGTGCTCCGGGAGAAAGAAGAGGTAAGAAAAGCAAGGCCACCTCCGAACAGGTAGCACGGCAGAACAGGTGGAAAAAAATATCACACATCCGTCATCTGCTCCTGATGAACTTCCAGCAGTATGACTATTTCACCACCCTGACATACAGAACGGGAGAGAGACCGGAAACGCTGGAAGAGGCGAAGAAGGATTTTCAGGCGTTCATGAAGAAAGTCAGAGCCTACTACAAGAGCCAGGGCGTCCCATGCAAGTGGCTTGTAGTAGGTGAACGGGGTTCCCGTGGTGGCATACACTTCCATCTGGTTCTGAACCGTGTCCGGGATGGGGACCGGATCATAGCAGAGTATTGGAAACATGGCGGCAGGTCAACGGAGCTGATGCGTCAGCCGGAGACTTTCGGGAAGCTGGCGGAGTATCTGGCAAAGCTGCCAAAATCAAAACAGGATGAGAAATCCTACTTTTCGCACGCAAGAGGCCTCCTGGAACCGAAAGTGATCCGGGAGGTCATGAAACGAAAGACGTTCCAGGAAAAGCCATTTGTTCCAAAAGGTTATTACCTGGACAAAGGATCAGTCCGGGAGGGAGAGAGCTGCGTGAACGGCCATCCATACCGGCTGTATACAGTGATGAGGTGTTGAATGTTTATAAAAGCTAGTGTTTTTGAAAGAATGCTGAAAACAGCCTGGAACAAGTACGGACTCCATATCCAGAGAGATGATGAAGCCATAGGCATATCAGGAGGTTACTGGGCTGTATGGATCAAGTACGAAGAGATACCAAAGGAATATCTTGGATCCATCATCAAAGTGACGGGATACATTCCGGAGATCGGGGAAGAAGTTCTCTGCACATCAGACAGCATCCAGCAAGAAGTGGGATGCTCCAGTCTGGATCTGATGGATAGAGCAATGAAGGCTGAGACGAAGGTGATCCCAACGAATGTCATCATTATAGGTTGCGGAATACCATTCCGGATGATGGTTGGTGCCGACAATAGTGTCGGCAGCATTTACGAGCCTGCGCTTCAGAGCGTGGATGCAAGCCAGATAGACAGGAAGGCAGGCCATACATCCATTACCGGTCCGGTAAAAGGGCCGAGAGAAAATAAGTTTTTCTGGTACAACAACGTCATGGCTCTTTCGATCAGGACGAATGACACGCCGCCCGCCATAGATGACGATGTAGAGGCGATCGGTGACTATCTTCTGGAAAGAGAACTGGGCAATGATGATTCCGAAAGCTAAATCGAGGTGTCGAAAAAAACATACACCTTCGATTCTGCAGAAAAAAGACGGATGCTGTTATCTCTGCATGCGCCTGCATGGAGACTACAGGAAGCATGCGGTCATCCATGAGCATCATGTATACGGAGGCCCGAACCGGCCTATATCAGAAGCACAGGGATTCAAGGTATATCTATGCCTGGAACATCATGAGACAGGGCCTGAAGCGGTCCATCGGAATCATGAAATAATGCTTCTTGTGCAGCAGGACATGCAGAGGGCATTTGAGAAGTCTGACACAAGGGATCATTTCATGCAGCTGATCGGAAAAAACTATTTGTAGGAAGACCAATATGAACGAAACAAAGCGGAAATATTCAGGAGTAACGGAAAAGAACCGTGAAACCAGATACAGGGTCACGGATCTCGCAAGACTCCGGAAGAAATGGCGTGCTGGTCTGAGGATCAGCATGAAGACGAGAAATTACAGAGAACTTGGAGACAGCTTCGGACGTGAGGAAATGGTGATTGTAAAACCATACGACTATCACGTCAGCTGCCAGAAGGCGAACGGCCAGAGGGAAAGCTTTTCCTACATGGAGCTGGAACGCCTGGCGCGGATCATAAAGTAGGAGGCATATTATGGCATCCCGGGGTGATGAGATCATCAGGCTCCGCAATGAGGGAGCCGTGGCTTATGATGAGATGATAAAACAGCACGGACACGAAGCGGCGCGTCATATGCTGATCAGCAGGGTAGGAACGCGCTGCAACATAGTCATGACGGCAGATGAATACAATGCAAGCGTCACAGCCTTGCAGACTGCAGTCGTAAACACATATCTGACACTCATTTACACGACACTGCACGATGTTTACGGGTTCGGGAAAAAGAGGCTGCAGGACTTCAAAAATCATTTTGATGAGTTGACTGCTCTTTGCTATACGACAGATAAGCAGGGACGGAGGTATATCACCGTCACTGACTGCGCAAATGACATGAACCGGCTTTATGACATGGGGATCAATGCAGAGGTGGTGAACGACACAGAGTCAACCTCCGGGCCGATGCAGAATCGGCTGGCAAATGTGGACGAAATAATCAATATCCTGAGAAAAAGAGGATTCCAGGACGCAGCGGACAGCATTTGGAACGAAGTCTATGGTCCGGAGAAAGAGATTACAAAAGCCAGGACAAAAGAGCAGCGGGCGATTGCAAAGCAGAGGAGACGGGAAGACAGAAAATATATAGCGCCAAACATGAATATATTCGATCCGGAAGTTTCAGCCGGATACCTGGCAGTATTATCGCATGTCATGACCGGGCTGGGAATGGATCCTGATGCAGTGGTGATTGCATGCCAGGACGTGAACGAACTGCTGGGCGAGATCCTGGACCAGGGAAAAGCCAGGTCAGACGCACTTGTGAAAGAACTGGAAGAAGAAACGGGGATTGTTTTTGAGTGATGGAAAGCTACGCGAAAAGGAAAACGGACAAGGTAGGTGCGGAACAGACAAGGATAGCGATGCATGATCAGGAGGCAAAGCACGGGATTAGTCCGTATACCAGGAACTACATGGAAATGTTTATCAAACCACGGCAGCAGGAGGAGAAAAAGATGAAAGTATTATCTGCAGACAAAGTGAAGAAGCTGCCGCCAGGAACGGATGTTTTTCTGGTGCGGGAATCAAACGGATCCAAGGGGAGGCTGTGGATCGTAAAAGTCGGGAAAAAGAAGATGCTGAAAGGAATCTACTCAGAACATGAGATCAAGGACAGGCCGGGATGGCACTATGAAGTGGAGGAGTAATGAATAAAATTACAGATATTCCAGGGCAGCTATCACTGTTTGAATTCATGCCAGAGATAATCCCACAGCCTCCATGGGTTGAATGTTTCAAGATGTGCAAGCATTTTGACAGCCACCAGGAATGGATGCCTGATTTTTTTCCAGGGCAGCAGGGCGTGAAAAGATGTCGGTACTGCGATAAAGGATATGGAACATCAGGGAAGCAGTTTTGGCTTGAAGGCGGGCATATGTATTGCAAGAACTGGGAACCAAAAGCGGTGAGCCAGTGAGACTCACCGCATGAAAGGAAATCAGGCTGATTCAAGAATTTTCAAAAGACTTTCCTGCAGCACCTGAGAGCAGTTAATACGGCGCTTATCGGCCAGGTTCACCATCCAGGCTGGAAGAGAGACGTTTTTGCGGACAGCATGCGTATCATTTTCAGCACGATATTTAATCGTATCGATAGAGATAATGGACAGGATATCATTCGGGCCATGTTCAATATCGCATTGTGCCGAAGCGGGGATTACAGGCTCACCACCATCCTCAGCAACACACAGCCAACCACTGGCGGCATCGGTAGCCATGTCGATGGCATCAAGAACGCTTCTTCCAGAGGTGATGCATCCGGGAAGATCCGGAACTCTGGCAAAGAATTTTGTTCCATCTTCATTTGGGGTAATAACGACAGTGTAAGCGTATTTCATAATGGGCCTCCTTTATGTAAGGCGGGGCTTTAGTTGCCCCACCGTTGCTGATTAAGTTTGATTTCTTTGAGGATGTATCTAAGATCATCATCATCAAAATCGTGACGCTTTAAAGGAATCTTTTGACGGGTTTCCTCATTCACGTATTGGTCATGTCTTTTGCCATGTATGAGGGTTGTGTACCCGGCAGCTTTCAGTTCCCTTATTGCTTTGTCTCTAGGTGTCATTGGCTTATCTCCTTTCATGGTTACATTATACACAATATTACACAAAATGTCAAGCGGAATACACAAAATTAAGTAAAGGAAATAGAAAAACATGTCTGTATTAATCAAAGGCTTTAAAATACCAGAAAACTGTATTAAATGTCCTATGCAGTTCGGCGGTTTCTGCTACGTAGCACCGCCAGAAATTGACGAAAGAGTGGCGCCGACAGTTGACGAAGCATGGGAGCAGGGTAAACCGGAATGGTGTCCGCTGGTGGAAGTAGTAACGCCACATGATGATCTGATAGAACGTCCTTCCGAATTCCTGATTAAGAAATGCTCAAAGCAGTTGTTGCTAGAGTATTTCAAGAAGATTCCGGCATGGGTTGAAAAGGAAGGTGACACCGATGCCTGACACCATAAACCACCCGCCGCACTACACAAGCGGCACTGATGAAGGAGAGAGGGAACTGATCATGGAAGCACCGCCAAGCCAAAAAGAAAAGAGAATGTTTAGAGATTTGTTGTTATACGTGGCAGATTGTATTCAGTATTATGAGCGTATTGCTTCACTGCCGGATTGCAACAGCTGCAGTCACGCAGAAAAGGGATGTATGTATCTGCCAAAGTGGGGTGAACCTGTACGTATTAATTGCCCACATTGGGATTCAGGAGGGAAAGAATGACTAACTGGGATACTAAGACAGCGGACAAATGCACATTACCTGAGTTGATTGAAGGTATTTGTGAACAGTGTAGAGATTATGACTATTGCCACAGGCAATTAAGCTTTTATTGGGGCGAACAGAATGAGCAGGAAAATGATATATCTTGATGACGCTATTAACGCCGTAAAAGCGGGAACGTTTGGCGCAGCTACACTTTTCGGGCGAACTGATGAGGGAATGACGGCGCTTGCAGAAACAGTAAGGCTTATCAAGGACTTGCCAGCCACACAGCCCATCGAAGAGCGGAAGAAGGGGGAGTGGACAAATGACAACGCTTGCCCATTCTGCGGATTTCAGCCGTGGTATGAGCGTGATATACACACGCTGTCATACTGCCCGAACTGCGGTGCGGATATGAGAGAAAGGAAATCGATATGAAAAGAATAGTTATTGCGATCTTTTTGCTGATGCTTACGACGGGATGCGCGAAAGTAGAAAAAGCAGAATCAGCAAAAACTGAACCGGTCAATGTAAGTATGTTTCAAGAGGTTGAAAATACAGGTACTTGGCGGGTTGTTGTAGATAGAGAGACGGGCGTCATGTACGCCGTGTCACTTGGGATTCATAACAGCGGTACGTTTACGCTGCTGGTTGATGCGGAAGGAAAGCCACTTATCTATAAGAGGGAGGGATGATATATGACAACATTCATAATCCTGGTAGGTGCTTTGATAATATGCGCAGTTGTCGTGACGCTTGATTGAAGGAGGCAGCTGCAGTGATAACTCTTGAGTTTAGTGGAGTGTGTAAAAACTGCCAGTTCATGGATATGCATATGGATTATCCGCATGAGGTTTTCGCATCAGTTAAGTGCAGCCATGAAGAGGCATGTATGAGGATCTTGAAAAAATATGAGAATTATACTGATGAGCGAAACAAGACCAAAAACGAAAATGATTGTTGATCATTATGGGCAGCAGGATGAATGTCATCAACTCCAGGAAGAATGTGGAGAGCTGATCACTGAATTGGCTGAGGCGGATATGATGAACAACAAGATGATCGCAGGACTGGGACGCCTGATCAAGGAGCTGAACCATTTCTGCAGAAAGGAAAAGACCAGGATGCCAGAGGAAGGAAAGGGGAAAATCGCTACAGAGATAGCTGACGTGCTTGTTTCGATTGAGAATGTCATTTATGCGATTGGCCTTGATGCCGATGAGATCATGAAACAGATGGAAGAAAAGCGTGATCGCCAGATCAGAAGGATCAAAGGGGAGAGTAACTGATGGATGCACGGACATATCTGGAAAGGATATCGGAAATAGACCGCAAGATAACGAGACTGCAAAGCAGGCTTGATGACATCAATGCGCAGAAGACCGCAATCAAATCACCTGCGAATATGCAGCAGACGGCAGCAGGCGGACAGGATCGCGAGGAGAGACTGCTGTCAATGATCGAGAAGGCGGCACGGATCGAGAGAGCATTGGTCGGGGAGATTGATTATCTGATCGACCTGAAGGAAAAGATATCCAGAGAAATAGACGGCCTGCCTGATAAAAGACACAAAGATGTCCTTTACTACAGATATGTCCGGTGCATGAGGTGGGAAGATATAGCGAAGGTCATGAATTACAACGTACGCTGGGTGAAAACCCTGGGAGATGAAGCACTTGATTCATTCCGGGAAATGTACCTGAAATGAAACACAGCACGAAACAGCACTTTTGTTTATGCTATTATGATATTGGCGAAACGTGCGTGATGCAGGTTTTCGTCTCCGAACCCAGGGAACCCGGCAAAGGTTCCCTTTTTGATTGGTGCTGACATGAAAGAATTTGCCCGTAAGTTTTATTTTTCCAAAGCCTGGCAGGAATGCCGGGACGGATACATTAACCAGCGCAAAGGGATCGATGGCGGTATGTGCGAGGAATGCCATTCGGAACTGGGATACATCGTGCATCATAGAAAGCATTTAACTCCGCAGAACATTACGGATCCGGAAATTGCGCTCAACTGGTCGAACCTGGAATTCGTCTGCAAAAATTGCCACGACATTTTGCACGGGCACTGCAATCAACAGAAAAATCCCTCCAGAGTTTGGTTTGACGCCATGGGTCAGGCTCATGAGGCCCCCCTGAAAAACGACCACATATAGGCGTCCGCCTACCGAAGATGGGAGGTAGATTTTATTGCGCGATAGCGCATGAGGGGGTGTAGGTAGATGGATCAGGAAAGAGATAAGAGGATCAAGAAGGAAATCCGAAGATTAAAGCGGATCCTGGGGAAAGACAGTCCGAGGGTAGTGGCCTGTGAACATCTGATCAGGAATGCAGCGTTTATGTCCGTCAGTTTGGAGGACCTGCAGGCGGAAATCAATGAGACCGGATGGACAGAGACCTACCAGAACGGCGCAAACCAGAGCGGAGTGAAGCGGTCAGCCGCTTCGGATTGCTACACGTCCACCTACCGGAACTACTTGGCCACCATGAAACAGCTGGCCGAGATTGCACCGGAGGGAACGGAGATCGATGCACTGACCGCCTTCAATGCCTAACTATCTGGCCGAATATGCTGTCAAGGTCCTCGATGGCAAGATTACGGCATGCGACAAGATCAAGAGGGTTTATGAGCATCTTCTGACAGAGGCAGACAACCCGAAACGCTGGCACTTTGACGAGAAGCGCGGCAGCAGGCCGATCGAGTTTATAGAGAGGTTCTGCAGACAGTCCCAGGGCAAAAAAGGAAGCATGCTGCAGCTTCAGCTGTTCCAGAAGGCGATGATCCAGGCTGCGTATGGTTTCGTGGATGACGCGGATCTGAGACGATACCAGGAAATCCTGAATATCATCGGCAGAAAAAACGGCAAGACAACATTGCTGGCCGGCATCAATCTGTATATGCTCACCAGTGACGGAGAGGGAGCGCCGGAGTGCTACCAGATCGCCACCACGAAGGAGCAGGCGAACAAAGGATTTAACGAATCCAACAACATGCGTCTACAGTCTCCGCTGTTAAAGAAGCACATCCGGAAACGGCAGGCAGATCTGTACTGCATGGATAACCTTGGATACTATAAATCCCTGGCAAGTAAGACGGATTCCCTGGACGGCCTGAACGGACACTGCATCGTCATTGATGAACTGGGAGCGGTAAAAAACCGTGATATCTATGACCTGATGAAACAGAGTATGGCAGCGAGATCACAACCGATGCTCTGGTGCATCACCACGAACAACTTTGTCCGTGGCGGGATCTTCGATGCACAGTACGAATATGCAGCAGGCGTTCTCGATGGATCCATAAAAGACGATCGTTTCCTCCCGATCATCTATGAACTGGATTCCTATGAGGAATGGGCAGATGAAAGTGCCTGGATCAAGGCAAATCCGGGTCTTGGAACCATCAAAAAGACGGAGACGCTGCAGGGGTACGTTGCAAAGGCGAAGGTGGACGATTCATTCCGGCCTACAGTCATGGTGAAAGATTTCAACCTGAAACAGGTAGCCACTTCTGCATGGCTGTCCTGGGAGAAGCTGGACAACGAAGAGACTTTCGATGCAAAGGAAATGTGCTTCCGTTATGGCATCGGAGGATTTGACGCCGCAGATTCAGTCGACCTCAACGCTGCAAAGATGATCTGCCGGAAGCCGGGCGATGGCCGGATCTACGTCATACAGCACTACTGGATCCCACAGAGGAAGCTGGACGAGATGAAAAACCGCCATCACCCGGATGATGCCCCGTATGATATCTGGATGCAGCAGGGTCTGATAACAGTCTGCGATGGGAACAAGGTGAACAAAAGGGTATTCCTGGATTGGTTCCTTGAAATGCGGGATGTATATGATATCTATCCGCTGTACATCGGATATGACCCATGGCACATTGATGACACTTTGCTTTCCCAGTTCCAACAGGAATTTGGAAAAAATGTCATGATCCAGGTACGCCAGGGCGTGGCCACACTTTCACAGCCAATGAAAGATCTGGCTGCGGAGTTTGAGGCGCACAGGGTCATCTACAACAACAATCCGATCGACAAATACTGCCTTGCGAACACTTATACAAAAACCGATATCAACGGCAATATTCAGCCGGACAAAGGACAAAGCGCATCGAAGAGAATTGACGGCACTGCCGCTCTCCTGGATGCGTTTGTTATTTATCTGGATAAGCGGGAAGAGTACGAAACACTGATTTGAGGTGATGCAATGGGACTGATCGACAGAATCCGTGACGCAGTCTGGACACGAAGGATTTCGCAGGTCCAGCTGATGGAAGAGCACGGCACAACATATTACGCATGGCAGGGCAAAGTGTATGATTCGGACATTGTCCGGGCATGTATGCGTCCGAAAGTGAAAGAGATCGGAAAACTGGTCGGAAAGCATGTCCGGGACGCATTGGATGCCCAGGGAAATCCGGATCTGCAGATCAATCCGTCTTTCAACATCCGTATGCTGCTGGAAGAGCCGAACCCGCTCATGTCCGGGCAGCAGTTTCAGGAAAAGATGGCCGCGCAGCTGTGCCTGAACAATAATGCTTTCGCACTGATCGTCAGGAACGAAATGGGGACGCCGGTAGAACTCTACCCGATCGTGTCCGGGAACGCAGAAGCTGTATACACAAAGGACGGACGCCTCCTGATCCGGTTTTCGCTGAAGAACGGGAAACTGCTCACCGTGCCATATGACGATCTGATCCATCTGCGGCAGGACTTCAACGAAAATGATGTTTTCGGATCTCCGCTTGCACCGGTTCTAACGCCGCTGCTTGATGTGGTGACCACTACGGACCAGGGCATAATGAATGCCATCAAAAACAGTTCCGTGATCCGCTGGCTGCTGAAGTTCACAAACTCAATGAGGCCTGATGACCTGAAGAAGCAGGCCACCGATTTCGCGAACAATTATCTGTCCAGTGAGGCAGGCCTTGGCGTGGCTGCTGTGGACTCAAAAGCGGATGCCACCCAGATCAAGCCGACCGATTATGTCCCGAATGCCCTGCAGATGGATAAGACACGGGATCGGATTTATGCCCTTTTCAACACGAATGATAAGATCGTTCACTCCCAGGCGAACGAGGAAGAGAGGGGCGCTTACTTTGACGCGGAAGTTGAGCCTGTAGCAATACAGCTCAACATGGAATACACCAGGAAATTGTTCACGCGCCGGGAAAGAGGATTCGGAAACAGAATTGTTTTTGAAGCATCCGCCTGGACGACCGCGTCAATTTCCACAAAATTGAATCTGTTGCAGATGGTGGATCGAGGTGCTCTCACACCAAATGAGTGGCGAGGCGCCTTCAACCTGGGCCCGATCCCGGGAGGCGATAAGCCGATCCGGAGACTGGACACAGCCACTGTTGCTGACGGAAATACGGCAGGAGAGGAGGTAGCACAGATTGAGGATCGCAATTAAAGGCACGATCATCCCATCTGATGAGGCGTGGATCTATGACTGGTTCGGAATCGAAAACACCAATCCGCGGGCAGTCTTGAAATCCATCGATGCGGCAGCAGGTGAAGATCTTGACGTGGACATCAATTCAGGCGGCGGGGATGTCTTTGCGGGGTCGGAAATCTATTCCGCACTACGTGGGTATGACGGAACAGTCCGCATCCATGTGGTAGGCCTTGCGGCATCGGCGGCAAGCGTGATCGCATGCGCGGCGCACTCTGACATTTCGCCCACAGGGCAGATGATGGTCCACAATGTCAGCACGTATTCAGAAGGCGATTATCACGACATGGACCACACGTCAGAGATCCTGCAGAAAGCCAATAGGGCAATTGCAGCGGCATACATGGAAAAGACCGGCATGTCAGAGAAGGACGCACTGGCACTGATGGACCGTGAGACATGGATGACTGCACAGGATGCGGTGGACGCCGGTCTGATAGATGAGATCTCCAAACCGAAGCAGGAAGTCGGTCAGCTGGTGGCAGCTGCCTGCAACGTACTTCCGCCGCAGATGATCGCCAAAATGCAGCAGGAAAAAATAAAGTTACAAATGGAACTTTTAAGTCTGAAAGGAGAAGAAAGACGATGACATTTGCAGAATACAAATCCAAAAGAGAAAGCCTTTTCAACGAGGCTCAGAACCTGATCAACGAAGGCAAGCTTGACGAAGCAAAAGCCAAGAAAGCCGAGATCGAAGCACTGGACAATCGTTTTGATCAGGAAAAGGAAGCGCTGGCAGATCTTGAGGCGCTGAACAACAACGCCAGAACAATCCCGGAAGCGCAGCGCACTAATGGAAGACTGGGCGAAGAGTCCAAAACCACGGCACAGCTTGGCCCTGACTCCGAAGAGTACAAAAACGCATGGCTGAAAGAGATGGCGAGAGATGATAAGGGCAATTACCGTTTTGGCGCGCCGACCAAGCTGGAGAATGATGCCTTTACTTTCACCACTGCCAACACCGGTAACCTTGTTCCGACTCAGATCCTGAACAGAATCGTTGAACTGGTTGATTCCTATGCGCCGATGTATGCGGATTCTACCCGCACCGGCATGGTTTCCGGTTTCGGAATCCCGCGTCATAAATCTATTGATCAGGGTGATGCCGCTGTTACAGGCGAAGGCATTGCAAACGATGACGAACAGGACACCTTTGATCTGCTGTCTCTGGATGGTGTTGAAATCAAGAAGCACGTCAACATCACCCGCAAGATGCAGTTCCAGAGCATCGAGGCTTTTGAGGATTGGGTGACCACTCACATCGCAAAGAGAATCGCAGTTGCGAAAGAGAACCGCATCATCGCCCAGCTGTCCACCACCACGCACGGTATCGATGCCACTAACGTGCTGAGCGGCAAGGCCTACGCTGACGCTGACATCCGTGCCATCATGGCGCAGATCCATGGTATGGGTGCAAAGGCTGTCTATGCAAACAGCAAGACAATCTGGAATGGTCTGGCAGGAATCGCTGAAGGTGATGGCACGAAGGCATTCGTTCCGAACAGCATGGTTGACCCGGTTGTCGCTGGTCGCATCTACGGCGCGAACGTAGTGATCGATGAGAACCTTGCTGACAACGTTGCTTACTTTGGTATCCCGAAGAGCATCCTTGCCAACGACTTTGACGCACTCACCATGATGCGCGATGTTGATGCGAAGACATTCGTAACCACGATCTCCGGATACAGCCTCTTTGATGCAGGCCTGGAAGATCCGAAGGCCTTTGTAAAGGTTACTTTCACACCGGGAAACTGACTAACCCTGCCAAAGCGTCACTGAAATCTGCGCCGGTCGCGGAGCCTGAGGCAATCACCTACTCACAGGAAGACCTGCAGGCCATGACCATTGCGCAGATCAAGGCGCTTGCGTCAGAGCAGGGTTATACCATAACCAAAACCCGCAAAGATGAGATCATAGCTGAATTTCTGGAGGCACAGGGATGACGAACATTGATACGTCCAATCTTCTGCCAGAAGCCAGAGTGTGGCTGCGGATCACGTCCACCGCACTGGATGAGGAGATCGTCCAGACGATGGACGCCTGTGTCCTTGACCTGCAAAACGGCGGGGTCGTGAGCATAGATATCACGGACCCGCTGATCAAGCAGGCCGTTAAGTTATACTTAAAGTCACAGTTCGGGTATGATGCGAAGGCAGACAGATTTGGATCTGCTTACGAATTTTTGAAGTACAGTCTGGAGCTGTCCAGCGATTACAATCGGGAGGCGTAGAGCATGAGAGACAACGGTTTACTGCTTATTTGCCGACTGGAAAACACCGCTCCAAAGGGACAGATGCCGGTGGAAAAGCTGGTTGTGTCTGACAGTGCTTTTTACAGTGAGCGCACAGTCGGATATGAACGGCACTATGCTGCTATGGGTGCAAAGACCAGGATCGACAAACTTGTCAGATGCTGGCACACCGTCCCGCCGGAAGAAGGCACATATGTGATTCTGGAAGATGGAAAGCAGTACCGAGTGACTTTTGCACAGAACGTCACTGACGAAGAAGCGACAGATCTGACGCTTGAAAGACTGGGGGTGCTTTATGAAGCCATTAAGCCAGATTCTTAAAGCACTGTATAAGCCGTTTCTTTCGCTGGAATGCCCCGTCTTCCACTATCGGGAACATGGCGAGCCTGAGAAGTATGTGGTATGGATAGAGGACGGCGAAAACGCTTCTCTGCATGCGGATAACCACAAGCACGAACAGAAGATCGCCGGTTATGTCCATTTCTACACAAAAACGGAGTTTGACCCGCTGGCCGATGACATCCAGAACATTCTGGACGCAGAAGGCCTTTCGTGGGTACTTACGACCGTAGACTTTGAGAGCGAGACCGGCCTGATACACTTCCGCTGGACGTGGGAGGTTGTTTAGATGGCAAAGATGAAATGGACCGGCATGACTGAGTGGGAATCACAGCTTTTCAAACTTGGGGCAATGTCTGAGAAAGTCGCGACAAAAGCGATATACGAAGGCGCGAACATTATGGCCGATGCCATGCGTGCCGAGATCCAGGCATTGCCCATCGACAATAGCTATAACAATAGTTCCACACATGTACTTGTCGGGATCACGCAGACACAGAAGGATGGTCTTCTGGAAGGCTTTGGTATCGCACCGGTGCAGAACGACAACGGCTATATCAACGTGAAGCTGGGCTTTGACGGATACAACGAAACCCGAACAAAAAAATATCCAAACGGCCAGCCCAACAGCCTGATCGCCAGGTCAGTCAATGCCGGCACGTCTTTCAGACAGGCAATTCCTTTTGTGGATCGGACCATCAGGAACTACAAGGACAAGACTGAAAAGGCCATCAGGGACAAGCTGGAAGAAGAAATAGAACGATTAACACAATAGGAGGAATAGAGGATGAAGGAAGGAATTGTAACCATCGGTTTTTCCAAACCTTATGTTGCACTTTTAAGCGAGACCGGCGGGAATGCCACATACTCCGGCGGCATGATACTCGCCAGAGGCGTGAGCGTGTCTGTGAACGCAAACACATCTGACAGCAATCCGTTTTATGCGGACAATATCGAGGCGGAAAACGATCCGGGTACTTTCGTAGACGGAACTTTCAACCTTAAGGTTGACGGCCTTCTGATACCGGCTGAAAAGCTGATCATGGGTACAGCAGAAGCAGGTGATGACGGATGGATGGCCTACAATGACAGCCAGAAGATTCCCTATGTTGGAATCGGCTTCATCGTGAAAGGCCAGTCCGATGGAGTTGAGTATTACAAGCCGATGATTCTTGCGAAGGCTGCTTTTGACTACATCCCGGTTGAGGCCGAGACGCAGGAAGGCACCAAGAACTACCAGACGCAGGAGCTGACCGGAAGACTTAAACGTCTGTCCGTTGGAGACCGCACGTGGAAGTATGTCGGCGAATGGCTTGAGACCGAGGCGGCTGCCGAGACAAAGATCACCACAAAGCTGAATATCACGAATTCATGATGATTTAGGAGGCGAAACATGTTAATCAACGGACGCGAAGTCGGTTTTCTCTGGACTGTCGGGGCATTTTGTGAATACAGCGACTGGATGGTCTCACTGAATGGCAGGGAGGTATCCATGGCAACTGGTATCCTCCATAAAGCTGTGGCGATGAACCGTGCTTATATGAAGGCAAACAATATCCCCGAAGGTCTGCTTACTATCTCAGAACTGGAAGCGCTGCCGATCACGGTCTTTAAAGCTCTGAACGCAGAGGTCGAAAAGGCCGAAAAAGAAGGCGCGAAGCGTACAGTGGAGGCAGAGGAAACGGGAAAAAAGGAAGCAAGCACCAAAAAATAGAGATGAATCGATCCTGGTACGTCTTTTATGGCTTGCAGCTAGGAATGACGCGGCAGGAAACAATGTCCACGCTGGTCGGCGAATTTATGGACTTGTTGGCCTGCCGCTCTATTTTTACTGGTGCGGCGAAACCGAAGAAGAAAAAAGGGCGTTCGTCCTTTGACGAAATTATGAACCTGAGGTGATGATATGGGCGTTAGTATCGGCCCTCGAATCGGCATAGAGGGCGAGGCCGAGTATAGAAAATCGATAAATGGCCTGATCACGCAGGCGAAGACATTCAGCGCGGAGATGAAGGAACTGGAATCCAGTTTTGACGAAAACACTTCCGCGATGGAGAAAAACCGAAAGAAATCTGACCTTCTGAATAAGCAGATCCGGACACAGGAGCTGCTTGTCAAGGATCTGGAAGGTCAGTTAGAAAAAGCCACCGATGCGTGGGGCGAAAATGACGCCAGAACGCAGAAGTGGAAGCAGGCGGTCAGCAATGCGAAGACGGAGCTGAACCGCCTCAATAAAGAACTGGAGAACGTACCCAGCAAATTACAGACGGTCGGCAAAGGCATGCAGGACGTGGGCAAAAAGATGCAGGACATCGGGGATAATATGACGAAATACGTCACGGCCCCGATCGCAGCAGCTGCCGCCGCATCCGTAGCCGCATGGAAAGAAGTCGATGACGGAGCGGACACAGTCGCAAAGAAGACGGGTGCCACAGGTGACGCGCTTGTCAGTCTGCAGACATCGATGAAAAACATCGCGACCACGATCCCGACCACCTTTGAAAAGGCGGGCGAAGCGGTCGGCGAAGTTAACACCAGATTTCACCTGACCGGTGAAGAACTGGAAGCGCTGTCCACACGCTTTATTAAGTTTGCAGACATCAACGACACGGATGTCACAAACTCTGTCGATAAGGCGCAGAAGATCCTGTCCGCCTACGGCCTGCAGGTAGAAGACACAGGTACTCTCCTGGACGCCATGACAAAGACATCGCAGGATACAGGCCTGAGTGTGGATAAACTGGCAGACTCCATGATCAAGAATGCCGCGTCTCTGCAGGAGATGGGCATGGATGCCTATGATGCATCTGCTTTCCTTGGTCAGCTAGAAGTGTCAGGCGTAGACGTCAATACTGCCATGACCGGCATGCAGAAGGCTATGGTCAATGCCGCCAAAGAAGGTAAGTCTTTGCCCGAAGCACTGCAGGGATTTCAGCAGACATTGAATTCGTCCGCATCAGAGCAGGATAAACTGAATGCGGCTATCGACCTTTTCGGCACAAAGACCGGCCCTGCCATCTATGCGGCATGCAAGTCCGGGTCCCTGTCCTTTGAGGCGCTGTCGCAGGATGCGTCCTATTATATGGGGACGGTGGAAACGACCTTTGACAATGTAGTTGACCCGATCGATACGTTCCAGACCAGTTTGAATAAAGTAAAGGTTTCTGGTGAGAAAATCGGAGGCGCGCTTTTAGAAATTGCCGCACCTGCGGTGGAAGGACTCGCATCAAAGGTCGAGGTGGCAGGAGAATGGTTCGGAAGCCTTAACGAAGAGCAACAGAAGATGGTCGCATATGCGGGAGTTTTTGCTGCTGGTGTCGGTCCGGTTTTGAAAGCTGTTGGCGGTATCGCCGAGGGAACGGGTAAGGCAATCGAAAAGTTCGCAGAACTTGAAAAAGCAGGCACGATTCTGAATCTGCTGACCAATCCGATCACTGGAGTGATCACAGGAGTCACACTTGCTGCCGGCGCTGTTTATTTGGCAGCAGAAAACGCAAAAAAGGCGGACGAGTCCCTTACTGGCGTTCTGGAAGCAAATGCGGGAGCAGAAAAAGCACTTGAGGATGCGACTAAAAGCCTGAAAGAGTGTGTGGAAGAAGCAGACGCATCTATATCAGAGATAAATGCAAAATCGGATGTAGCGAACGATCTGGTTAACGAGCTGGAAAAACTGGAAAGACAGTCCGAACTGACCGGTGAAGAGCAGGCGAGGATGAAAATACTTGTCGGCGAACTTAACGCGATGTACCCGGAGCTGTCCTTGCAGATCGACAATACGACCGGGTCCCTAAACAAAGGAACCGATGAGATCCGCAAATATGTCGAAAACGCAAGAGACCTTGCATTGCTTAATGCTTATACACAAGCAGCATCAGACGGCTATGTCTCTATGGCTAATGCCAGCATCGAGCTTAAAAAAGCACAGCAACAGCAGCAGGACAGTCTGGCAGAACTGACCAGGCAAATCGACGAGTACAACAAGGCAAACGGAACAACAATTTCCTATAATGCCGATTTGGACGAGTGGTACGAGGGTAACGGCGATAACGCCACAATGCTCGCAATGAGCCTCACGGAACTCACGGACTCGCAGCAGGAATTGAATGCATCTGTAGATGAGGCACAGGCTGCATATGATAGCTGTGAGCAGAATGTGAAGATGTACGAAGAGGCCGCTGGAGAGCTGCAGGACAAACTGGAAGGCGCAGGCGAAAAGACAGACACCGCTACCGAAAAGACTGGCACTTTTGCGGATATGGTAAACAAAGCCGGAGAGACGGTGGACGAAGCATCTGAAACCATCAAAGACGGATTTGAAAAAATGGGTCTGTCTGCTGAGAAATCTGTGAACGAACAGGCTAAAGCATGGCTGTCCACATACAAGTCCACAAAGGACAGCGTCAAAAAGCAGTCTGGTCTTTTTAATGAGTTGAAAATCAGCTACGAAAAGACCGCCAGAGACATCGCCAATACTCTGGAAGAAAACAACAAGGCAAAGCAGAGATATTCCGACAACATGTCCAAACTCTTCAAAGAGGTCGAAGAGTCCAACGATCCGTACATGAAACAGTTCGTACAGGAAATCTCTGAAATGGGGCTTGGTGCAGCTGAAGAAGTTGACGCTTTGGTCAAGAGCCTGGAAGGTGACGGTGTAGATTTTGCCGCTGTCTTTGAGGCATACAAACAGAGCTGCACACTGGATGACACCATCGCCGCGCAGACAGCAACATTCCAAAGCGGGATGAACCTGATCAACATCCTTGCGGGTCAGACGTTTGGAAATGGTGGCACGGTTGGCCAGTCCATGATGGGCCTGGTCGGCAATATGGCCCTCGCAATGCTTGGTGTAAACCGTGAAGCCACCACCAAAACAGGCCAGACGGTCGGCGGCATGGAATCAAAGTTTGCCGGTGCGAATCTGCAGTCTGAAGTCAAAAAGATTGGAGTTCCGGGTCTGCTGATCAGTACGGCACTGGGCATCATGTCCGGCGGACTGAAACCGACAGCAACGACCAAAAGCATCAATACGCCGAGCAATGTTATTAGCTCCGCAGAGTCGAGCGTCAACAAGCAGTTTGGCGTTAAGGCCACACTGACCGGCATCAATGGAGTCGCAGACGCTGCCGCCAAAGCAAGGGCGCAGATTGAGCACAAGGTACAAGGTATCAAGGCATCTGTGAGTTATGCAGGCGTCAATGTCCAGAGAGAGTACGCAGAGGGCGGCCTTGTTGACGAGCCGCAGGTCGCACTGGTCGGTGAAGCAGGCCCTGAGGCGATTATCCCGCTGTCTACAAACAAACGGGCACGCGCTTTGGATCTGTATGAGCAGGTCGGTGCAGCGCTTGGAGTTGAAACGGTTGCTACTGCGGACCGGCCAACGAACAGCGTCAGCATACCGAGACATAACAGCAGTTCGTCCGGAAGCGCAGTCTTTTCCAGGTCGACACTGGAAAATCTTTTTGAGACTGTGGCAGCTGCCGCGCAGGCCGGTTCTCGTGCAGGCATGGAAGAAGCAAATCTCCGCGTCTACATCGGTGACCGGGAAGTCGGCAGAATCTTAAGGAATCAGGGGGTGGCGTTCGCATGATACTGAAATACATCAGTCACACAGGTCAGGAATTTGACCTGAAGACAAAAGGCGGTCTGCGGGCGCGGTCCCTGACAGCACACACATATGAGTGGTCACCAAATGTCACCCTGCAGCAGTACGGGGACAAGGTGAACCGTTTTGATAAGAAGTCCATCAAGTACAAGATGAAGCTGGACATTGCTGGGACTATCGAAGAACGCAAGGCCCAGCTGAATGCTTTGCATGCGGCTTTTGAGTCTGACATCTTTGCCATGAGTCCCGGAAAGCTGGTGCATGGTGATTACTATGTGCAGTGTTACATGTCCAAGTCGGAAACCCAGTACAGCAAGCCGGACACGGAAAACAACATAGAAGTCTACTGCCCGTATCCTTTTTGGATAAAGGAAAATGCTTTTAGCTTCCTTCCGCAGGAAAGTACGGAATCGGCAAACCTTTATCTGGATTATGACTATGGTTTTGATTACGACTATATGTCCCAGGAGTCTGGGCAGGGCATTATCAGGAATCCGGGAGCGGGAGCGGCGAATTACAGGCTTATCGTCTACGGTCCCGCAACGGACCCGATCCTGTCCATAGATAACCGCACGATCGGAGTCTATACCACCATAGCAGCAGGCGAGTATCTGGTGATCGATTCCAGAGATAACACGGTCATCCGAAGAATGGCGAACGGCGAGACGGTCAATCTGTACAACAACCGTGTGAAGACCGGCACATCGATCTTTGACAAGATATCGCCCGGTCAACATTCCGTGATCTGGGCAGGAACTTATGGTTTTGAGATCACCGTCTTTGAGGAGAGGAGTGAGCCTGCATGGAGCTGATACTTGCAACCTCTGACGGACGTGAACAGCGCCGGATCTGGGATGATATAGACATCGATATCGGCGAGACGAACGATTTTGAAATCAAAATCCCGTATGCGTCATGGGACGGACAGATCACACACGGAAAACGAATCTACATTCCGGGCACCGAGTTCGGCGGTCTTGTAGAAGATGTCAGAAGCTCCACAGCTACAGACATGATATATGCCTGCGGCTACACATGGCGCGGATATCTCGACCACAAGATCATTGAGCCGCCGGCCGGGCAAGACTACAAAACGGTGAGCGGAGAACTGAACACCATCATCCGGCAGCTGGTAGACGGCGAGTTCAACGGCTTGATTGTGGGGACGGAAGACCAGACGAGCGTGACAACAACCTATCAGTTTGACCGATACACGACACTGGAAAAAGGTCTGGAAAAGATGCTGAAGCGGGTCGGGTACAAATTGCAGATCCGGTACCTGCAGACCGACCTGTCCGGTTATGTGGAAGTGAGCGCTGTGCCGATCGAGAACTACGGGGACTCTGTCGAGATATCGCAGGACGCAAGACTGGATTTCACATCCAGGGACTACCGCATGGGCATCAATCATCTGATCTGTCTGGGTATCGGCGAACTGAAAGACAGGGTTGTCGTGCATCTGTATGCAGATGGAAACGGCAATATCAGTCAGACGAAAACTTTCACGGGACTGGATGAAATCTCTGCAATCTTTGAAAACACCACCGCAGAAGAGGATGACCTGATCGCAAGCGGAACGGACCGCTTTATGGACCTGCTCAACTACAAGGAATTCACGGCCGACATGAAAAACACGGCTGATGACATCAACAAGGACATCGGGGACACCATCACAGGACGTGATTACATCACAGGGACCGTGATCACAAAACCGATCATCCAGAAAATCGTGACGATCACAAACGGCCTGCCGTCCGTGCAGTATAAAGTGGAGGGATAACGATGAAAATAGTAACAGGATATAGAGGGACCGCCCATATATCATCAAAAGACGATCAGGGCCGGAATCGGGGACTTGTTGGTGCTGACAGCTATGTGCTGGGCGGAGCGAATGAATTTTCTGCCACACTGGTATCAAACAACGAGCTGCAGATCGGACCGGGCGAGGGCATCCTGCAGGGCGTACACTTCCGGGTGGAGCCGGGCAGCTATGATTCCCTGACCATAGAAAATGGATCTCAGGGTATGCAGCGGAAAGACCTGGTTGTTTGCCGGTATACAAAAGACAGTTCCACAGGCGTGGAAGGCACAGAGTGGGTAGTCATCAAAGGGACGGCGGTCAGCTCCAATCCGGTCAGGCCGTCTTACACGTCCGGAGATGTGGCATCTGGGGCGCTGGTGGCAGACATGCCATTTTATGAGATCGTGATCAATGGCATTAATGTCACGGCTGTGAATCCTCTGTTTTCCGTCCTCAAAACGATGCAGGAACTGAAGGTCCAGCAGGACACAAATACGGCTGCGATTGCAGCGTTAAATAGCAGCAAGCTTTCAAAGGGTGCCTTTTCGGTAATCACCGGAACAGTAACCACTTCAGAATCTGGTACAGCAGCTTTATCTCAAACATACGGTACAGCTTATTGGGGATGTATAGCAATTATGGTTACTGATGCTTCTGTCGGCTATATGTTGATCCCATATAAATACGGCGATGCCGCTGGCGGGAGGTGGGGCCTCAAGGCACTCCAGTCTGGAAACATGACTCCATTGGCAAGCACATCCGTCACATATACAGCAATCATGTTCCGTTATACTGATGTAGGTTAAATAGAAATCATTAACTACCAGCCAAAACTGTCCAAGTGCCAATACTTCCATTAGTCATTGATCGCCAGTAAAGCTTGGCAGCTCCATAACAGATTTGAATGCCATATCCGTACACTCTTTTGTATGACAACACGAAATGAATTGATCCGGCTGTGCCTGACGGTGCGTTTTGTTCGGATTGACCATTAATCAAGGCTAGCGTTCCGTCTGACTGATTGCTCCAGATAGTATTTAAATTTGCTGATGATGCTGTCGCATCTATCATTTGTAAAATGCCTGATTTGGTGCTGCTATTTAACGCTGTAACTATTAACACAAAGGTCGGAGAAAATCCGGCCTTTTTCATTGAAAAGGAGGCTTAAAGATGACACTTACTTTCAATGATGGAACCACTATAGACATCCAGTCTATCTCCGCCACATCTGACGGCATGACCATCACCATGCTGCGGACGGACAGCGAAACCGTCAAGAGCCGTTTTGGTGATCCATTTGCCACCAAGAAGATGACGGCAGACGGGAAAACTTACGAAGGATACACGATCCTTGACAGCATCACGGAGCATGTCGGCAAGATCTGGGAGATCGGACTGCTGAAAGAGGGCAGTGCGGAAGATTCCAAGACGCAGACCGATGCCGTGAAGCTTGCAAAGATCCTTGCAAAAAACATAGATGATACGGACGCCAACACCGTGAAATACCTTTTTGACGCATGGAGTGGTGACGGCGTAGCGTATGCAGCAGGTGACCGGGTACTGTACAACGATCTTTTATACAAAGTCCTGCAGGCCCACACGTCACAGTCAGACTGGATGCCTGATACAGCAGTCAGCCTTTTTGTGCGTGTCGATGATCCTGGTGTAGAGTGGCCTGAGTGGAGGCAGCCGACCGGTGCTCATGATGCCTACGAGAAAGGCGCGAAAGTAAGCCATAACGAAAAGCACTGGGTGAGCGATGTAGATGCAAATGTCTGGGAGCCTGGTGCTTATGGTTGGACAGAGCAGTAATGGCTGTCACCAGAAAGGCGGTGAAAAATGTTTGAAATAACCGAAAGTGGCGATATCAAAATAACAAAGGGTGACAGCGCCTACATCCAATTCGACCTACTGAACAGGGAAGACGAACCGCTTACCGTAAAAGAGACAGACACTGTGCGATTACAGGTGCGTGACAAGCAGACCGGGGGGAGACTGCTTTTTGAGGGCGATGTGATTCTTAATACGGAAAACTCCAGCGTGCTATGGCATATACGTCCGAAAGATACGGCGGAGGCGATCCCTAAAGCAGTGTATTTCTACGACAGTGAAATCGAGACTGAAGAAGGGGATGTATACACATTCGTTCACACGATGAAATTCGAAATCTTGCCCGAAATCACGCGAAAGGACGGTGGAGATGCATGAGACATGTAATCAAATGCAAAATCACGCCTAAAAAGACTATCCGGGCAGTAATCACTCCAAAAAGTACTATACATGCGAGACTACACATACCTGAGACCATAGGATCAGAAAGATATCAGGGTGAATATGAATTCACACCGACAGAAAGTACTCAGGTGGTGCAGGTGGCAGATAAGACAGCTATGCAGGACATCGTGATCAATCCCATACCGTCAAACTACGGTCGCATATCGTGGAACGGTCGGTGCATCACAGTATCATAAGGAGATATAAGATATGGCTAAAGATGTAAAAATCAGAGGCGTAGTATATAATGAAGCGCCCTCAGTAGAAATTCCTCTGGCATCCGGAACTGGTGTGGCTGAATTTCTCGACACATCAGATGCAACCCTTTCAGACGCTTCGAAACTTGCTAAAGGAGAGACAGCATATTCCAAAGGCATAAAATATACTGGCACTGCGGAAGAAAATGATTCCAGCGACCTGACTGTATCAGGTGCTACAGTGTCAGTGCCTGCCGGAATTTATAATGAGCAGGCTTCCAAATCAGTTGCAAGCGGATCAGCAACAGCACCATCAACAATCAGCGGATCGAGTGCTACAGTAAATACTGGCAGCAATACACTGACACTGTCAAAAACCATATCTGTAACGCCTGAAGTGGAAGCCGGTTATGTAAGCGAAGGAACGGCGAAAAACGCCACTGTATCCCTGACCGCATCAGTCCCTACAAAAGCAGCGGCAACTATTACGCCTGGGACATCAAATCAGACTATCGCATCAGGCACGTTTCTGACAGGAGAGCAGACCATAAAAGGAGATCCTAACCTTGTGAGCGGGAACATCGTAGCGGGAAAATCGATCTTCAACGTTGATGGTTCTGCACAGATCCCGTCTATCACGCAGGACTCTACTACAAAAGTGATTTCCATCTCATAGGGAGGTGGGCACATGGCAAATATCACGATTTGGGGCGCATCCTATACCGATGCGCCCGCCGTAGACCTGCCAAAGACGGGAGGCGGAACGGCGAGGTTTGTGGATGAGGAGGAGATCATCACTTACTACACCGGCACGTCCACTCCGTCCAGCTCCACCGGGTCTGACGGTGATATATATCTTAAGGTGGTGAGCTGATGGCAACGATTAAGCTGATACCGTCAACATACTACCTGAGCAGTAGCACGTATCTATCTGTATCTAATGCCGCCAGCATGTATACGGACACGGACGATGAAAATTATGCCACCGTTACCAACTCGCAGAACGGCACGACTTCCTACTATATATATCTGCGTGGTTTTAACTTTGACGATCTTCCAGCGGCTGCAGTGGTGACTGGCTACACCGTACGCTTGAAAGCAAGAGAGAGCGGCATTAGTACATCATCCTCTTACTCTCCTAAACTCTGTCACGGCACCAGTCAGATAACATCTACATGTACCGCTATCTCAACAACCGCGACCGTCAGGGAGTTTACGGGCGTAGATGCTGACTTTGATGACATCAAAGCGTACGGCAGTGATTTCGGCATCCGTATCAACTGCCGCCGGTCAAACCGAAACACGACCGGATACATGTACATCTACGGTGCAGAGATTGAGGTCGAGTATACCATACCGAATCCCCGCACTGTGACATCAACTCTGTCAGGAAGCGGAACGATCAGTCCGAGCGGCGCATACAGCACGTATGAAGGCAAAGAGTACGAGCTGACTATCACACCGACCAACAAGAGCGATCCAGTCACTGCCACAAAAGACGGCGTGGACATCACATCACAGCTTGTGGCGCACGGGGCAGGAAGCACACTTTCCCTGACTGCTGATGACCACACCACGAGCGGGATACAGAGCGGATCGTCATATGCGGCTTACTGTATCGGACACAGTGCGGAAGACCCGTCTGACTCTGGTACATCGTCAAATATGTATTCCTCGTCAGGCAGTACCGGCTATGCGGCTTATACTTTTGATTTCAGCGGCATCCCGTCAGGTGCGACCATCGAAGAGATAGTGGTGCGGTGCTATGGGCACAGAGAAAACAACACTATCGACTCATCGCATGTGTCAAAGGTGGCATTGTACAGCGGGTCAACGCTGAAAAGCGAAGAGGTCGATTTCCCGCACACCAGCAACTCGATGATCACGATCGAGGATACCGGTACATGGACACGGTCAGAACTTGATAACCTGGCCCTGCGCCACTATGTCGGATATTATGGTGGTCTGGTGCTTGGTATCACGCTTGAGGTGACATACTCCATAGGTACCGGCATAGACCACTATACATATACCTACACAGTAGACGGAGACGCCACCATCGCGGTCACGATCGGCGGGGCAACGGAGCAACCGAAACTGTACTGTAAGGACGGAAGCACCTGGAAGGAAGTCGCAGAGGTATACAAAAAAGTTGGTGGTGCATGGGTTTTACAGTCCGACATCACTGCTGTTTTTGATACAAGTAAAAAATACATAAGGGGGACAATCTGATGAACACTGAACATGTGAACTACGGAAAAGGGATCTTAATTACAATCTGGGGAGTGATCACATCTACCCTGGGAGTTCTTGCTTTCCCAATTGTGCTGATGCTGGTCTGCAATGTCATAGATTACGGCACCGGCATGATGGCCATCCCGTACAGGGGAGAAACGCCTAAATCATATAAGCACATTCACGGCCTGCAGAAAAAGATAGGAATGTGGGTTCTGGTCGCAGTTGGCGCAGTGATAGATGGCCTGCTTAAGTACACGACAGAACAGATAGGGATTGAGCTACCTTTTAACTACATTTTTGCATGTGTGGTATGTGTCTGGATCATCTGCAACGAAATCATGAGCATCCTGGAAAACCTAAGAGATATCGGCATCAAAGTACCAGCTTTTATGTATGCCCCTGTGGAACAAATGCAGGATCAGATTGAAAGCATGACACAGACAAAAACGGATGAGATGCAGACAGGATCGGACGATGAGCTGCACGGTTAGGAGACGCCTTGAAAAGAGGGATCATCGCAACGCTTTTAATTTTTCTTTTTGCCTGGCTCTGTGAGGAGCTGGGCATTTTTGCGGAGGAGGTAAGGGCAAGGTATGGTCATCAACAAGAACTTGATGAGCCGGAATCACACGGCGATGAAGAGGACAGCGGCTGATATTGAGTATATAGTAATACATTATGTGGGTGCGCTTGGCGATGCCAGGGAAAACACTGAATACTATAAGAATACAGATGTCAATGCATCTGCAGATTTCTGGGTAGGATTCAAGGGAGACATATGGCAGGGAAACGATTTTTACAATTTTTATTCATGGCACTGCGGTGGGGGCCTTCAAGGATCAGGCGGACATACTTTTTACAAGAAGTGCCAAAACGGAAATTCGATCGGCATAGAACTGTGCGTCAGGAAGAAGTCAACCAGGACGATGAGCGCAGAGGACAGAGACTGGTACTTTGAAAAGGCCACCATAGATTCAGCGGTTGATCTTGTTCGACAGCTGATGGCAGAACTGAATATAAATGTGGATCATGTCATCCGGCACTATGACGTGACCGGGAAGATCTGTCCGAATCCTTTCGTCTATGATGAATCCGCGTGGAAGGCCTTTAAAGCCCGCCTCACCGCAGACCGCATCTGGATGGGGTGGACGCCTTATGAGAGCGGATCCTCAGGATATCGGCAGACAAACGGCGATAAGGGCCGGGCGTACGGAAAGTACCAGTTCGACTACAGGTATTATCTAGTATCCTTCCTGCAGTCATGTGTGGACTACTCTGCGAGATATGCCGACTTCAAGAGGTACATCGCGCTGGGGGCCGGCAACGGTGCGCTGATCCACAACGCTGGTCTGGCCGCCCTGTGGAAGTTGTACTGTGATAAGTACCCGGAAGAGTTTGCAATGCTCCAGGACCGGCAGGCCTACAAGGTGTACTATCTGGAGGCAAAGCGGTACATTAAGAAGCTGTACGGCATCGACATGGACCGTCACGGACCTGCGGTCAAGGGCAGCCTTTTCTCAATGGCTATCAGGTCAGGACAGCTAACGGGAGCACAAAAATATGCAGGATGTACCGACAGCACCAGTGATGCGGAGATGCTGCAGAAGGCATACCGCACTTATGGCACTCAGGATGATTATCGGTGGACAGCTGCCAAACAGTACGGAGATGCAGTGCAGGCCCTTAGGGAAGGGACATATTCGGAGATATATACAGACAATGGAGTTCCGGCAGCAGGCGAACCGGATCAGGAAGGCGGTGCATATATGTTCAGCGTTGAAACAGTCAGCAACGGTTCCAGTGGAGCATCGGCAAAACTCATGCAAAAACTTTTAAGAGGAAGCGGATTCAGGGGAGCGGATGCGAAAGAGCTGACAATAGACGGAGTGATCGGGCAGAATTCAATCTATGCCCTGAAAAATTACCAGGCTGCATATAATCTTTCGGTAGATGGTATATGCGGGGCGAAAACATGGAAAAGCCTTCTTGGAATCTGAATGTATTGACCGGTAGCGTAATGCTGCCGGTCTTTTTTTGATGCTATAATGTAGATAATAGAGAGATAAATAGCAGCACCGCCCAAATAGAAAATAGATACACGTGGGACAATGCATTTTCATCCAGCAAATCAATATCATTGCCATCGACTGGTAATGGTGCGTTTATACTTTATGGATACTTACAAGGCTACAGCCAATGCGCTGTTGTCGTGATAACACTTGTAAGTGGCACTATAGCCATGTGGGACGTATGTGGAAACAAAGCAATGGGAACGCCTCTGTCCGCATCATATAGTAACAGCCGGCTTACCGTAACAACATCAAACACTGCCCCATCACGTGTGGTATTGACAGCTTTGTAATTTATCTGTAATTGAGAGGAATGAAGTTTACGGTGTAGTCGTTAGTAGCATTCACTTGCGCTAAAAATCCATACATTCCTTTTTTTACAAAAACAGATTGCACCTGATATGAGCCAGTAACATTCATGTAGATGCCGCCTGTACTAGTTCCGTTCGCTGCCCTGATAGCAAAACGGATGTAAGTTCCGGCAGTAGCACCGCCACCTGAATCAACGCAAACATAACCATCCGAAGGAAACACATATACGTTAGAAGATGTGTTGTATGATTTTATGTCAACCGCGCCTGAACTACTTGAATTTTTAAGGGTTTCGACGCTGCTATTTAACATTGACAATGAAATGATAAGATTATTACGGAGGTGATCAGCATGATGGAAGAAATCATATCAACAATTCTACACAAAATGATTAATCACATGTCGATGGAGCAAGAAAAGCAGCTACAGAATGTTCTATATGCAGTGCTGGGAAAGTATGAGATCAAGGAGCCATGCAGGGATCTCATGTGTATTGATAAATCCTGGGAAACAGATCTGCAGAGATTCATAGAGCGCAAAAGAATCTCAGGAAAGTCAGAGAAGACATTGAAGCAGTACAAGTATCAGCTGGAAAAGGCACTGACATACATCAACAAATCGGTTGATAAAATCACTGAGGCAGACCTGAATGGATACCTGGAAGCATATAAACGGGTGAGAGCCGTGAGCAATAGCTACTTGGATGATATCAGAAGGACAATGACCAGCTTTTTCGGATGGCTCCATAAGAAGGGATTCATATCGAGGGATCCGGCAGCAGGCATTGATCCGATCAAGGTCGAAAAGAAGATCAGGAAGGCATACAGCGATGAGGAGCTGGATATCTTAAGGAGGAAAGCACAGAACTTGAGAGACCAGGCACTGATAGAAGTCCTGTATGCCACCGGAGCCAGGATCAGCGAGATCTGTTCCCTGAACCGGGAGGATGTCCATATTACTGATCGGGAGATCATCGTCAACGGTAAAGGGGCAAAAGAAAGACAGGTCTTCCTGACTCCGGTAGCGGCCATGTATCTGCTGGAGTACCTGCGGCAAAGGATAGATGATAATCCTGCACTTTTTGTCAGTCTGAAAAAGCCATACAACAGACTGACAACACAAGGGGCAGGCCAGATGCTTCGGTCACTTGGCAGGGACCTGGGTATAGAAAATGTTCATGCCCACCGATTCAGGAGGACGATGGCCACACATCTGTTGAAACGAGGCTGCCCACTTGAAGAGGTAAAAACGATACTGGGACATGAAAAAGTAGAAACCACTCTGCTATATGCTCTGGTCGATAAGACAAATGTAAAATCTGATTATCATAAGTATATGGCAGCATGATCCTGATCGAACAAGCAGGCCGGGAGAGGTTCCGGTCTTATTTTTGTGTCATATTTGGGGTAAAAAGGAAGACAGAACCACTCATTATAGCCGGATTTTTCGTGTCATATTTCGTGTCATATACCACTGTAAAATGACCTAAATATCGTAAAATAACGAGGATGATTGTAAAATAACAAGGTCAAAAAAACCGCGTAAATAAAGGAATCATTTACTTACGCGGTTTCATCATTCAGCTGGAAATGGGACTTGAACCCATCATGTAAATGCTAAAAGCATTGTAAATACTGGATTCTCAGACTTCCGTGTCATATTTCGTGTCATATTTTAAACCGGGAGAAATAATCATTTGCCTTTTCGTTCATTTCCTGCTGAATCTCGCTCATGGAATGCCGGTACACAGATTTAAGAGTAGAATCCGTTGCCCAGCCTCCGCGCTGCATGATGTACTGATCAGGAATTCCCAGGGCATGCTGCATGCTGGCACTGTAATGCCGGAGGTCGTGGAAACGAAAATGTGGAAGACTAAGCTTTTCAAGGATCCTTGCAAATCTGTGAGAGATGGCAGCAGGCGTCAGATCCGTCACGCGGCCATTTATGCCAACAAACTTATCAGCCACAAAATCCGGAAAGACAATGAAACGGTCACCGGCATATGATTTTGGAGTCTTGACTCTCAACGGATCATCCCTGATCTTGGTCTCTACCATGGCTTCGCAGACATGGACTACATTACCAGATATATTCTCAGATCTAAGAGCACAGATCTCGCCTCTTCGCATCGGACCGAAGGCAGCAAGCATGACAGGCAGCTCCATCTTGGTTCCAGAAATCTCATCCATGATTGCTTTTATATCCTTTTCGGTCGGTATATAGAGATCAGGTCTTTTTTTCTTTGGGAGTTCCATATAAGGAGAGTATTCTGGACGGTATGCTTTCAGGACTGCAGTGATCAGGCCGGAAATATTTCGGAGTGTTTTCGGTGAGAGATCATTTCTGGCAGCAACATTGATTGCATTCTGCAGATCCCGGTCTGTAAGACGGTCAACAGAGATGCTTTTGATCTCATCCAGATGATTCCGCAGGATAGAACGGTATGCTGCAATAGTGGAAGGAGACAAGACTGCTTCTCGACTGTCAATGTACTTTTTAGCTGCTTCTCCGAATGAAAGCTTAACAGATTTTTCCTGTTTGCGATCAATAGAGAACTGAGCAGCAAGATACTCAGCCTTTTTCTTCGTGTCTGCCGTAAAAGACTCATATCTGCTTACCTTCCTGCCGTTTACAGTTTCATACCCGGCGAAGACACGGCATCGCCAGGATCCAGAAGGAAGCTTCTTCGCTGATGCCATAGTATACCTCCTTAAAAAAGGGCGCAAAAATAGCGCGGACTTATTGTTCTGCGCTCCGAAAGGTGATATACTCGAAATGCTAGGGTATAGCTTTTCGGAGCTATGCTTGCCGCTCATCCTGTTGGCGCAGGGTGGGCGGTTTTCTTATTATTGTTTAGGGATAAAGTCTACGGTTACAGAATCATTGTAGATGCAGTTTCCGTCCTCAAGACGAACATTGTTGACTTCAAATGTATACATGCCCATCAAGGATGATGCAAAATCATCTCCAAGCTGTGATCGTGTTATCTCAAGATAACTTTCGCTCATGAGTAGATATGACTCAAAGTAATCATAATCCTTTGCTTTTCGGGTCTCATAATCGTTATAAAGCTTTACACTGCCGTAACCATCTTCACAAACGATGTTGTACTTTCCTGCTGGGATGTCTTCGCCAACAATCCAGGTTCCAGTTCCAAGCGTAATCGGTTCAGTTGCGGGAGCAAGAGAAGGCGATCCATCTTCCACAGTACCAGCAGATGAGCCTGAAAGGATTGCTTCTAATTCTGCGACTCTTGCTTCAAGCGCTGCGACTCGCGCTTCAAGATCGGATTCGGATCCAAGAGCTGGGACAGAGAGAAGCAAACACAAAGCAGACGTAACAAATAACATTTTATGTTTCATTTTGCACCTCCTATAATTAAAACTTGGCTCTAAGTTCTTTTACTTTTCCAATTATTCTGACGGGAATCTCATCAACCTCTGCACCAGAGAAGTACAAAGGTTCATAAGATGGGTTTGTCGACATCAATGCAAGAGAGTGATCCTTGTATTTCTTAAGGCGTTTACAAACGGCATCATTTCCATTGACCAGGGCGATGACGATATCGCCATCGTCAGCATCATCCTGTTTCCTGGCAATCACAACATCACCATCTGAAAATTTCGGTTCCATAGAATTCCCACGAATTTGAAGACCGAAATACTCGCCATCTTTGGCCATGGCTTCAGGAATCTCTTCATAATCAATTATTTCTTCCACGGCATTCAACGGTATTCCTGCAGCTACACGTCCAAGGACAGGAATGCGTCTGGCGGAATGAGCGGTACCATCAGAACCCATCAAGTAGCCAGCGTCAACTCCAAGGACCTCTGCAAAAAGAAGTATCTTTGACTGAGGCAGATCAAACTTGCCGCTTTCGATTTTGGCGATCGAAGATCGATCAGTATACCCGGTTTTGGCGGCAAGTTCATCTTGCGACCAGTTATGTTCTAGCCGTAATCTTTTTATGTTTTGGTATAACTCTAGCATTTCATCACTCCCTTCATCTCTTGATGTTGCCATAATATCACGAATGCATTTATTAATCAACAAATAT
>AUXO018749815.1_pt1 | contig 33819 bp, 41 predicted proteins | sample 768731 | NCBI WGS metagenome assembly AUXO01 (sample SAMN02715735, study PRJNA202380) | gut metagenome | biome: sheep rumen | host: Ovis aries | place: New Zealand: Palmerston North
TGTTCTAGTTGTGTTGTAAGATTGTTCATTTCTTGTGTTAGATTTTCTATCTGCTTGTCTTTTTCTCCTAATTCTTGTGTTAGGTTGGTGATGTTGTTGTTTAACTCATCTATGGTTTTATTTAGATCTTCTATGATTTTTGGGTAATCTGGTATTACGGTTATTTGAATTGTTTTACTGGTTCCTTTAAGATCAGGAGTTTCTTCTATTTTTATTGTTATGTTTGTATTTCCTTCAGTTATTGTTGGATCAGTTATTGTGAGTTTTCCGTTTTCATCTGTTGTTTTTATTGTTGTTGTGTTTGGTAGTGTTACTTCTACTTCCTTGTCTTTTAATGGGTTTGAATATTCATCTATAACTGTTATTTCTACTGTTACATTTCCGCTTGTATTGTTGGTTATTGTTGCTGTAATGTCTGTTTTTATTTTTTCTACTGTGAATTTATTAGTGTCTTCTGTTGCTTCGTATATTTGTTCTAGTCCTGTATATGTTGCTTTTAGGTTGTGTTCTCCTTCAGTTAAGTTATTAATAAAGAAAGAACTCTGAAATTTATCCGATTGAAGGTTAATTCATTCTTGGGTTATGTGATAAATATTTGTAAATCTGGATTTTCAAGTTCATCTTCACAGTTATACATTACGCTTAAGATATATGTGGTAAATTTCTTAGTTGTGTTATATGTGGGTACTTTTGGATTAGGTGCATTCAATATATGTTTTAATAGTTTGATAATTATTTCAATGTTTATAATAGGTGCGGCTCAGACAATGTCACCATTAGTGTCTGTTTATTTCAAGGAAACAGATTATTCTGGAGTAAATTATGTTGTAAAACGATCGTTTAAAATTGTTTTAGTTTCAAGCATAGTTTTATCATTATTATTCATAATTTATCCAGATGTACTGTTAATGTTATATGGTGTTAAAAATCCGGCTGAAATTCCAGTTGTTGTTAATGCTATTAGATTGTTTTCACTTTCATATGTTGGTTTATCTATCAGTTCACTTTATATGTATTATACACAAGCTATTCAGGAATATAAGATATCATCAGTTGTTTCATTACTTGAAGGTTTAGTATTTCCAATATCATTAGCTATTATATTGTCTTCACTTATGGGAATAAACGGTGTGTGGATTTCATTTACTATATCTGAAGTGTTCACAATTATATTCATATATGCTTATTCCAGATATAGAAGTAAAAAGTCTAATGGAGAATATAATGGGTTCTTTATTAATAAAAGTAATGAAAAAGATGATAATATCATGGAATATACTATTAATGGAGATATTAAAGAAGCTGTTGAAGTATCAAAGAACATAGGCGAATGCTTGAATGATTCAAAAAATAGTCTTATTGTTAATATGGCGATAGAGGAGATAATTGTTAACATAATTAATTAATGAGAAAGTTGATTTCATTGATATAATTGTTAAAATTGATAAGGATCCAATTTTGATTTCAATAAAGGATCCTGGTGTTGAATTCAATCCAATTGTTGAAAAAGAAGACTTAGAATTTGATAATATTTCAGTATTGAATAAAATATCTGATAAGATTGAATATTCAAGAGTATTAGGTTTAAATAGTACAGTTATACATATTAAAAATGATTAATTATATGTGAATTGTACAAATAAACATATTTAATATTTGTTATTTTAATATTAACCCAAAAAATATGAATTTTATGGGTATTAACCCCCCATTTTTAATATTTTTTTTATAATTCATTTGAATTTCATATTCTAATACAAATTTTTTATTTTATTTTTTCTTGTAATACTAGAACATTAATGCAAATGTTAGTAAAGGAACGTATAATATGTTATTTTCATATTTTATTCTATCTGTCCTATTGGATATTAATATTCCATATTTTGCATCATATTTATTCATAGCTATTGTTAGTTGACTTTTTGTCTTTTTACCTATGCCTACTTCAATAGGTATCACATCATCAACACATTTTAGAAGAAAATCCACTCCTTTCTTATTTGAATCATAAAATAAGCCCAAGGATATGCTTGCTTCTTTAACCATCATGTTTAAAGTTGAAGCTATTAGGTTTTCTACTAATAATGAGTAGCATTTTTTATTGTTTAAATCGTATCTTCCTATCCGATAGTTTAATGTGGATTTAATTGATGGTGTTATAAAGAAATGTTCTCTTGGTTTTCTAATTATTGTACCTGCACTACCATAAGCATATATTTTAAATATTAGTTCTGTTTTTTCCAATATGTTTAATACATTATCAACAGTATTTGCCGAAATACTCACATATTGTGCAATGTTATTATTTGACATTTTTCCTGCTTTTTTTGTAGCTATATATGTTAGTATACGTGAAATTATTTTATCATCTAATTTATTATATGATTTAAATTCAACCAGATCATCTTTTATTATTCTTTTAATTACATCATAAGTTAATTTATGCACTTCTATTTCATCAATATCTAAAGCAAATGGGAAACTCCTAGTGTGTAAATATTTCTTTAATTCAATTTCATTATCATTAGGCAAATTATATAGTTCTTTATATATCTCTTTTTCATATTTTTTTGCTTTTTCTACTATTTCCTTATTTGTGTTTAAAATTAAATCCCTTAAATCATAGGAATCAATTTTAATATCATATTTTAAATACAAATATTCTTTGAAATTACATGGATACAATCTCAAGGTAGTAATTCTTCTAGTGGCATCCGTATTTAAATTAAGACTTAAAGCTGAAGAACCTGTAAAAATCATGAATATTTTTGAATTTTTATCAAATAATAATTTTGCATAATTAGCCCATTTTTCGTCAAATTGAGCTTCATCCACCAATAGAAATATTTTTTTATCCAAAGTTAAGGGAATAGTTTCATGCACATTTTCAACGAATAATTCAAAAACTGTTTTAATATCTGCATCCACACTACTTTTTAAATCATCCACATTAATATACAGAATATCATCTTGGTCAAGACCTTTTTCTTCTTTAAGATAATAATATACCTGATACAATAGTGTAGATTTACCTACTCCTCTTAAACCAGGAATCATCAGTAAACGATTATAATAATTTTTCCTTTTATCAAGAAAATTATCCACATGCTTAATTATTTCAGCATATTTAAATCGGGGCTTAATTTTATCTTCATAAATTTCATTTGCCAAATAATTAATTTCAAATTGTTGTGATCTAATTAAAGACATTAAAACTTCTTCATCAACCATTGATATCACCTTTAAGTTCAACTAACATTACCAGAATTTATATTAAATTATATTCAGTTAACTATATAAAAATTACTGAAATTTAATCAGTTAACTACATAAAAAATACTAAAATTTAATCAGTTAACTATATAAAAAATAGCAATATTTAATTAGTTAACCATATAATACTTATTAACTTGTATATTTTGTTATTAATTTTCCTGTTATCTTGTCTGTTAAGTAGATTCTTTTGGATGGACATTTACTGCATTCACTGGTGTAAAAACTATTATATCAGTGTTTTATCCAGAGTATGGTTGTTTAACAGATAATATTTTATTTTCATCATATGTATACGTAGTTTTCTTCGTCTTTTATAATGTTATATTTTTTAGTATCCTCTTTTTTTTGTTATGGTTATCTTTTCTTTGACTGTATCCTCTTATAGAATCATTTTGTTTACTGCTTGTTCTCATTTGGTATTATTATGGAGTATTTTCATTTTTCATGGATGTTATGTACTGTTTGGTTTGTGTAGTATCCATTATTAGCTAGTATGTCTAGGTTTTGTATTATTTGTTCTGTTTCTTCATTTGTTATGTTTAGTGCATTTTGTAAGTTTTTCTGTGTTTGGTTTATCATGGATATTATTTGTTTTGATCATTATTCATTAGAACATTCAATACTTTAAAACAAAAAAAGAATGGGGTTTAAATTTATCCAATTTTTTTAGAAAGTTCCACGGATATCTTAACAAGGGGATTAACAATCGATGCTAATGATGGTGTGTAAGAAAATTCTTTTTGAACAAGTTCTTCACATTTCAAGTCTTCTGTAATTACAAATGTTAAAACATCAATTTTAGATGAAAGATCACATTTAGATAACATTTGACAACCAACTATGGTGCCGTCAGATTTACATATCATCTTAATATATAACGTATTATTTGATGGATAATATCTTGCTTTCTGTATTGTTTCCATGTATTGTGATATAACAGGCATTCCAACCATATTTGCAAATGATTCGGTTATACCACATGATGCATAATTGAAATTTCCCACTTGAGAAACTACCGTATTAACAACAGGATTAAATGTCATATTGTTACCCGTTAAATTATTTGCCAGAATCATTGCCTGACGAACTGCTGTGGTAGCTGCTGGAGAATATGTTTGCATACCAGTTATATGACTTTTTACTTCCACACAATCACCCATAGCATAAATATCTTCAACACTTGTTTCAAGGTATTCATTTATTTTAACTGCAAAATCACCAATTTCACATCCTGCTTCCCTAGCCAAAGAGGTTGATGGAACTTTAATGTTAGGCAATATGATTACATCAGCAGATATAATCTTATCATTATAATGAATTTCTTTCCTAGAATCATGGGTTGTTATGGATTTTATACGGGCATTTGTTTCGAAATTTACTCCATTATTTAATTCTACTAATTTTTGGGAGATTTCTTCATCAAGGAATAAAGGTAAAATACTAGGTGATTGTTCTAAGAATGTTACATTATATCCCTTTTTTGCTAATTCATATGCACTTTCAATACCAATTGATAAATTTGAAATAAATACAATATCTTTTTTATTCTCGAGAGATTTTTGAATATTTTTTCCATCATCAATAGTCATTAACGGATAAATATTGTTCATATCATCTATGTCAAAATCAGGAGTAATAAGATCAGATCCTGTAGCTAGTACTAATTTATCATAGGTAATTGTTTTTATATTTTCATCATCTTCATAATTAATTAACTTATTTGCTGAATCTACACTGGTTACATTAGTTGATAAATGAATTTGTATATTCTTTTTTCGATAATAATCTGCATCATGCATAATTATATCATCAAATGATTCTATACATCCCCCAAGAACTAATGGAATAGCACAGGGAGAATATGCTATTTCATTATTTTTCGTAAATAATATAATTTCTATTTCATTGTCCTGTTTTCTTATATTTGATGCTAAAGTTAATCCTGCAGCACCTGCTCCAACAATCACTATACGCATTATTAACACCTGCCAATTATACAGATTTGTTTATATTTTAAAGCATAAATAATTTGTTAATACGTATGATTTAGTATTACATAACCCCATATATGCTCGTTATTTCTTTTGTAACTTGATTTATGATAAAAACTACCAATAATATCGCTAATACTTAAATTATATTTTTAACCTTCACAATTGCATATTCTTTGAAGTGTTTGAAAGTCATTCATCCCCTTAAGAATATATTCACTACTTTAGTATACTGGTGTTAAATTTGTTGTATAATATTTAATCATGTATAAATTCTGTTAATAGAATGTATAATCCATGTCTTAGCCATTATTTGATTATTCTGTAATTATTCTATGATAAACTATCCCTCACCTAAATGTATCTGTTTTGTTGAATATTTAATATAATAAATTTATATTGAATTTTAAGTGTTAATCATTAGTAATTTATTACATTTTTGTTTCTAAAGATTGTTAGAAAAGAATTATGTTTATTGTAATAAACATGAAAAGCCTTTTTTTTGTTCACTTAAAACATAAAAATTTAGACAAATCACAAAAAACCAGGAATCAATCATATGACAAATTGGTATTATAAAAGAACTAGTTAATTAAAAATAACAGTAAATAGATTATACCAGAAAAAACGTAGAATTAATAAAAAGTAATTGTTTCATCAAAAATTATAAAAAAAAATATGGGGTGATTAATTAGATTTTTTCATTATAATCTAATTAAAACCTTATTTATGATGTTTAAAATAACTGAATATCTTAAAAACTTTAATTAATTTAGCCAAGTATTTGACTTATTAATCCTTCATTGTATGTTTCTATTTTAACGATTTTACCATCTTGTAAATATTCAAAGTTGTATTCTGTTTTACCATCATCACTTTCTGTCCAGAAGTATCCATCTTTTCCAGCGATTGATTTTTTCTGTGCATTAGGTAAGTTTATTGTATCAATTGAACCGTTGTTTTTTAATCCAACTTTGATATCAATTTTATCTATGTATATAATAAGATAGTACAATAACATGTATTACTTTAATTATTACTTTTCATTTTTTTTTTGATTATTGTGCCTCCGATTGATTCTATGTATTTTTCAACATAATCTTTGTCTTTCTTTTTAAATAGTGAATAATGGAATGTGAATATTGTAAATGATTTTTCTTCCTGCTTTTCATTATTTTTGTCAATAAGTTCCACGTCAATAACTGGTTCAATGTTTTTAAATATTTTTAGTAAAAATTTTTCATCACATTTTGAAGGAAACATTACTGATAAATCATAATGTTCTAAATTTAAATTATTCTTTTTCCATTCAAAGACTTCTTCTTCTGATAAAACATCTACTTGAGATATTTTCAAGCTTATTTCCTCATGATTAATTGTTTTTAACACGACTGTCTTAGATGTGGCTTTTTTTATTATTCCTACATATATTTTTCCTGAAAAATCGTGTTTTAATCCTATTTCAGTTCCTATTGATTTATTTAAATAATTTGATTTATAATTTAATAAGTTTATTTCTTCATCTGATCGTTTTAATGCTTCCTGTTCATCATTAAAATGTTTTGCTGATTCAACAATATTTTTTACAAAATTTTCTTCCTCTCCCTCTTTAATAAGGTTTGAAAGATGGATACATTCATTTATGAGTGTTTGCCGGGCATTTTCAGTTTCCTTGTTATTTTTTTGTATAGAATAATAAAGATAAGGATTTTGGTATATGACACGACTTACCATGTCCATCATTAAACTGTAAACAGGACTTGAAAAATTCCTGGATTTTTTTACGTTAATGTTTAATTTCTTAATTGATGAAGCCAGGCTAATGAATGAAAAATGAGTTAATCCCTGAACGATACTCATATATTTGTCATGTTCTTGAGGTGTTGTTATTACTATTTCACAGTCATTAGCATTTAGGAAATCTTTTATACGAGGTAACCATTTATCTGACCTATTTTCTATAGGGGTTAATACGATTATTTGTCTTTTAAGTGTTGGAACTCGTGGTCCAAACATTGGATGACTTGGTATTATTTCCACATCTTGTGGTGCATATTTTTCTAATGCTTCAGAACTTTCTGTTTTAATACTTGCAACGTCCATTAACAGTGACCCTGCAGGTGCATGTGGAGCAACTTCTTGTATTGTTTTAACCATATATTCTATAGGTACGCTGAATATAATAATATGTGCGTCTTTTATTGCTTCTATATTGTCATTATTATAGTTAACATTTATTTCCTGTGCAACTTCTTGTCCTGTACTTTTATTTCTGCTGGTGATTGTAATATTGTAATTATTATTTAAATGTTCGGCTAACCACCTTCCAAGGCCTCTAGTACCACCTATTATTGTCATATTTTTTTTATTATTTTGAATCATGCCTTATCTTCCTTATTTCAAATTAAAAAAAAAGGATTTTATGTAAAAATGTGAGATTATCCTTTTATATTCCTATATTCATTTTATATAATTCTTTTTTAATTAATTTTATGATTAAATATTGAGAAAAAAAGAACTACATTCTACGATATATCATTTTTAGAAATACCTCTTTATTCACTTAAAATAAAAAACGTTAAGATAAATAAAATTTACATTATAATTAGAGATAGTTTTGTTATTTATTTTACATAAATACAATCCTATTTCATTTAAACAATAAATTTATAGTAATTTTAGATTTAAAGAAGATGAAACAATAGAAGATTATCTTAAATCTAGTTTTTATGGAATTTTAAAATTTACTGAAGATGATTTTAATATTATTAAGATAGCATTACAAGAAACTACTGATATTCCTGAAAAAAAATTATTAATTTCACGCATTACTGACATTATCATTAACAAATTGGATGAGTTTTTCCAAATACAGATTGATAAAAAGATTATAAAAAATCTCAATTCTAAAGCAATAGCTTTAATGTGTTATAGTATTATGTTCCATTCACTTATTCTATGGTAGATATATGATAATAATGATAAGGATATGGGACCTGATTATTATGCAGATGACTTTTTAGATATATTATTCAACGGTATTAAAGCATAATCTTTTTCTTTTTATAATTTATCTTCTGTCTATAATAGATTTATACCTTTATTTATTATCTATAACAGGATATTAAAAATATGAAAAATAAATAAAAAAAATAGTTGAGTGTTGGGTATTGTTTTATAATTCAGTTTGATTTATAATACGAAGGATATTAATGTATATGAAGCGATAATTATAATCATTTTATTTTTTTAAACGATTTCTTCATTAAACTCTTTTACAAATTCGGTAGAGTCAAAATCGATAAATGGACTTTTACCAGTATCTATTTCTTTTATCTTTTCAATTTCATTGATAGTTTAAAGTCAAATATGTTAATATTCTGTAACATTCTTTCTTCTTTAACAGAACTACATATTCCTGCAATATCCCTATCTATTAGCCATCTTAAAATTACCTGAGGTGTGGATTTTGAGTATTTTTCTGCTATTTCAACCAAAATAGGATTTTTAAATAGGTTATTTAATCCTTCAGATAGTGGACCCCAAGCTTGATGAAGAACATCCCCTTTTTTCATATATTCATTTGCTTCATATTGTTGGAAGTATGGTGTTGTTTCTACTTGGTTTACTTGAGGTGTGATATCATTATTCATCACTAAATCTAATAATCGTGCAGGATTAAAGTTAGATACACCTATAGAGATGATTTTTACTTCTTTTTGCAAGTCCTGTAGAGCTCTGTAAGATCCATAATAATCTCCATATGGTTCATGAATTAAAAATAAATCCAAGTAATCTGTTTGTAGATTTTCTAAAGATTTATTGAATGCTTTTATAGTCTTATCATAACCTGCATTACTCACCCAATTTTGTCAATGTTATTGTTGCGATACTTAACAGATTGTCGTATTCACATTTAGGGTTTGCTTCTGTTTCGTTACATGCATTTTCATGACTTATCATTACTTCTTTAGGGTTTCCTGTGGAACTTGATGTGTAAATCATGTAAGCTGTATCTTCTGATGTTATTTCTATATTTGGATTATTTATGTTGTCTTCTTCAAGCAGTTATCCTATAGATAGTGAATTTATTGCAAGGCCATTACATTAATAATATAATCTGCTTGACTATTTTCATAGATGTACTCAATTCTTTCTTTTGTGAACTTTAAATCGAGTGGTATGAATGCACAACCTGCTTTTAATACACCAAGAATTGAAGTAATAAGGTCACTGGTACGGGGGAGCATGACCAAAATATTACTTCCACCCCACACCCCTATTAACCAAAGCATTAGCTATACGATTAGCCTTACAATTAAGCTCATCATAAGTTAATTGTTTACCATTTGAATTTACATCCTTATTAATCATAATTATCCATCCATAAATATTTTATTCATTACTAATATTTTTAATAAAATAAATGTTTTTCTAAAAAAGAATATAATAAACACAATTAATAATTGAATAATTTATAATTTTTCAATCAATATTATGGATAAACAACTTAAATTATTATTTAAACTCCAAAAATAAGCATTAAACTAATACAATTTAAAAAAAAATATTTAAAGTAAATTATCATTTACAATAAATACAATTAAATTGAAAATAAAGAGGATAATTACTAACATGATATAGAATACTATTCAAAAAACACAATAATACAATATATCAAAAAAAGGATAAAAAAAATAATAGGGCATTACTATACTTTTCCCATTACAAGCTCTGAGAAAGGAATTGAAACATATGCTTCAATTGGAGCTGCAATAACCAATAATAAAGTGGAAAATATTAAAAGAATAAGACTTTGGATTAATATTTTCTTAGTTTTATCATATGCATCAGGAACTCCACTACATTCATCACTTCTATACTCCTTTATAAAGCTCCAAATAAAATAGAATAACAATAATCCGGATACTGATTGAAGAACTGTTGCCGTTATTTCAAATATACCATGAGGTATTAAATATACAATGTATCTAAGACCACCATTTGGTACAAATGCATTCATAAATTGTCCAGTAATTCCTAAATTTATGCCATTATATATTAACAGTATTATTGCCGGAATTCCAAAGAAGATAGAAGAAATATATGTTATTATTCCACCTAATTCATTATGTATAAACAGTTCTGTTGCAGAAACTTGAGAAACTCCCGGATTATTTACTACTGTATTATTCAGTGCGCCAATATTATTCAAGGCATTACTTACCACATCTGCGGATAAAATCCATGCACCTGCAAAGCATATTATAAACAAAAGATAAAATCCTATTATTAACTTTTTATTATCTTTTAAAGATTCAATAGTTAAATCCTTAAATTTACTTAGAATGTTCATGTAGTATATATTTATCAGTTATGAACTTAATAATAATGTTATTAATTAATAAGTTATTCATAACTTTGAATATCGTATATCATCAACAAAAAAATAGTTTAAAGAAGGTTAAAACTCTTCTAGTTTAATGATGATTTTTACTTGAGCATTGTTACTTTCCATTAGTTCATGTGCTTTAGCTACGTCTTCTAATGAATTAAATACCTTTGATATAACAGGTTTAATATTATTTTTTATCATGTATTCAAAGATATTGTCAATAATATCCACTGGTGGATAATTACTAAAAAAAAGAGGTTAAGTATTTTCCATTCGGAACATCTTTAATGGGATCAAAATTTTCAATATACTCCTTATTTCCTAGTATTCCTGTTACACAGCATATTCCATGTTTTGATAATGATTTGAATGAATCATTCAATGTTATGGGTCCAACAAGTTCTAAAATTTTATTTACACCCTTTGTATAAATTTCGTCTACTTTTTCTGAGATATTTCCATCATCAATTATTACATAATCTGCACCTAGAATAGACAATTTTTCTATTCTTTCTTTATTTCTTGTTGTAGCTATTATCTTACATCCACATGCTCGTGCTAATTTTAGTGCTGTTATTCCAGTTGCACTTGTTGCTCCACGAATTAGTAAAATATCATCAGATGATAATTGTAAGCATTCAAATAAAGAACCATATGCAGTAAAAAATGTTTCAGGTATGCTTGCAATTTCTTCAGTACTATATTTATCTAAGACATTTTCTTTTATTTTGAATGTGTTTTTTATGGGGAGTAAAGCATATTCCTGGTAACTTCCATCATAGCTTCTTCCCATTCCACCCATTAATGAAACAACTTTATCACCTACTTGAAAATTGTTATCTGATGATTCAATTACTGTTGCTACACATTCAATTCCTGGAACTCTTGGTAATTTAATGTAATTTTTATTTGCTTCATATTGTCTTAGTATTATTTCTGAACGATTTATTCCAAATGCGTTTATTTTAACTAATAAATGTCCTTTTTTTAATGTTGGTTTTTCAATGTCCAATACTTTTAATTCATTAGCTTTACAACATTTTTCTATAACTACTGCTTTCATCATTTCATACTTCCTTCCAACATTGTGGATCTGCAGAGTACATATTATGGGTAGTGCCATAACTAACAGCAGGACAACCTCTGCAAAACCTCAATAACTCACATTTACTGCATTTTTCAAATTTTTCGTATTGTCTGTAATAGTTCATTTGTTCTCCGAAAAATATGTCATATAACTCTTCACTTAATGCATTGCCTACTTTACTTTCCATTCTTCGACAAGTATATACCTCGCCATTAGGTAATATGGTCATATGTGAGTTTCCACAGTTACATCCATCATATATAACTTCATCATCCAAATCAGACGATACTGTAAAAAGACCTTTTTCATATAGGAATAATGTCCAAAGATGATCTTTAAGATTAAATTTGGTATTTGTATTTTCATATTTTTTAAATCTCTGCCAGCATGTTTCTAATAGGTTATGATACTCTTCTGGTGTCATTTGTGAACTTTTTTCTAAACTTGTTGGACAGTATCTTGCAAATGAGAATAAATCTGCACCATATTCAACTACTGTATCAATAATTTCTGGTATCTCATCTATGTTAATGTTTGAAACTGTGGTCATAATGTTTGCATGGATGCCTGCTTTTTTTAGGCAGGCTATTTTTTCTAGTGTTGTGTTGTATGATCCTTCTTTTCTGAAATAATCATGAGTTTCTTTTAATCCGTCTATTGATAACTGATAAAATTGACAGCCATAGGATTTTAATTTCTGGCATATTGTTTCATTTAAATGGAATGGATTGCCTAATATTCCAAAACGTGTGTTGTTATCTTTAAATAGTTGTAGAATTTTCCAGAAATCTGGGTGTAATATGGGGTCACCACCAGTTAATGTAAAGTAGGGTGTTCTACCTGTTTTTTCACACATTCTTATACAATTTTGGAATACTTTTTCAATATTTTCATAGTTCATTGTTATAAGTGGTTTGTCATTTTCTTCTGAGAAGATATAACAATGTTTGCATCGTTGGTCACAATCGTCGGTTATATGCCATTGGAAAGCAAAAAAATCTGTCATATAAAATCACATCACAAAAAAAGAGAATTTAAAAAAAGTGTTTTTAAAAGAATTTTCTACAATTTTTTTTCATATATTAAATCTGTTGTTATTAGAATCTTTCACTGCCACAAGCAGTAGTTATTTCTGTACCACAAGCAGAAGAAACAACCTCACTACCACAAGCAGTAGACACTTCACTACCACAAGCAGTTTGTACTGTATGATAATTATTTGCTATTTTTGAAACATTAAAATTTGTATTTTCATTCCATGAATTTAATTTATACATTGTCTAATATCCTCCTTTGAACTATATAAATATAGTTTAATTAAATATATAATTTTTTAATATATAATAATAAAGTAACCAACAGGTAACTTAACCAACATATACCTTGGAAAATATATTTATAAATACTTATCAAATAAAAGGGGATTTACATGGAAAATGAAGTAGATCTAGAAAAATGCCCAATTGACTTAGCTTTAACAATTATTAACAAAAAATGGGTTATTCTCATCATTAGGGATATGTTCTTTGGAAAAAAAACATTTTAATGAATTTAAAGAGAATAAACCACAATTATCTAATAAAGTACTATCAAATTGCCTAAAAGATATGGAAAAAAATGGCTTAATAAACAGAAATGAAGATGAAAATTCAGAAATAACCTATGAATTAACAGAAAAAGGTTTAGCATTAAACAAAGTACTCTATGAACTAGTAAGATTTACATTATACACAGACTTTAACAATAGATATTACAATGAAAAAAATAAGCAAAAAGTTGAAGAGCTATTCAAAGAAATTCTGAAAATAGAATAAAAAAAAGGAATTAATCCACAATATTATTTAATAATATTATAATATCAAATGGATTTAAAGAAAATTAAAAAAAAGGAGTGAAAATAAAATGATTTCTAAACAAGACTGTTTAAAACAGATTCGTGAAGTTATTGATGGAGTATTAAGCACAGTTGATGAAAATGGCAACAGCCAAAGTAGAATTATTGATGTTATGCATATTGACGAAGACACCATATACTTTTTAACAGCAAGAGGAAAAAATGTTTATAAAGAAATTATTAATCATCCACAAATAAGCTATGTGAATTTAAAGGATAACAAATCTGTTAGAATTAATGGTATTGCAAAAAAATTAGATGACCAGAAAAAATGGATAGACTTAATATTTGAAGAAAATCCTTTTATGAACAATGCATACCCTGGAGAAAGCAGATATATCCTAGAACCTTTCAAAGTAGTTAGTGGAGAAATGGAATATTTTGATTTAACCCAAAAACCTATATTTAGACAAACTTTTAAAATCAACACAGACATAATTACTAAAAAAGGATATATTATTACTGAAAAATGTATTCAATGTGGAATATGTGCTGAAAAATGTCCTCAGAAAGTTATAACTGAAGGAACACCATACAAAATATCCCAAAACAATTGTTTACACTGCGGAATTTGTTATGAAAACTGTCCAGTTAAAGCCATAAAATATATCAATATCGATTACAACGAATAATAAGTTCTTTTTCCTTAATTTAATATCTTCTAAGATGATTAATGAAATTACAATAAAATATAATCTGCTATGTTATGACTTCCATTCACTATTAATAAGTATTTCCAATATAATCAGAAGAAAATTACAGTAATAACGTTATTCATAGTATCAACAGCAATTTGATAATTTTCTTAGTGGACAATAAAATACTATACAAACATATTTAATCATTTTTATTCTATTTTTATTATCTTTTAAAGCTTCAATAGTCCTATATTAAATTTTATTATAATAATTTACCAAGCATATACTAGAATATAGTTCTAATAATCTTTATCCATCATAATAACTACAGATTATAGATGAATTAAATTCAAAGTTAATATTTGTTAAAAACAATATTTTGAATTACATATCCTGTTATTTATATAATGTTTAAATCATATGGCAGTACTCTGATTATTTTAGATATCAGTATGGCATTTAGTATTAATAATATTGGCCTTATTTTACACTTATTTACCGATTAAATGATAAGAAATAATTAAATACTTAAAATACCAATTATTATTTATGAGTTTAACAAAAAATTTAAGAGACCTCTTAATTAATAATGGTGCAACAGAAGTAGGATTTGCCGAAATTTCTGATGTTACAATAATTGATGGATTAAATACTGGCATAATTATGTATATTGCATATCCTAAAGAGATACTTAAAACCATGACGAATGCACCTTCAATGGAATATGTGTTAAAATTAGTGGAACTTAATACCCAACTGGATAATCTTGGGATGTTATGTGAAGAATATTTGATAGATCAAGGTTATGAAGCATATGCTCAAACAAAGAAAAGACTAGGACAAGATTTTGGAGAATTTAATTCCTTTGAATTACCTCATAAAACTTTTGCCACAAAAGCCGGACTAGGATGGATTGGTAAATCAGCATTATTAATTACACCAAAATACGGGCCGGCACTTAGAATGACATCTGTTTTAACAAATGCACCGTTAGAGTTTGGCACGCCCATCACTGAATCAAAGTGTGGGTCATGTATGGTGTGTAAGGAAGCCTGTGGTGGAGATGCCATCAGTGGAAAAAAATGGAATGTCCATCTTAAAAGAAATGATTTTTATAATGATAAGAAATGTGAACAATATGCTCTTAAAGTATCAGAGATTAACCTGGGAAAACCTGATACTGTGTGCGGTAAATGCATATATGCATGTCCTTACACTCAGAAATACATTCATCATAAAGAATAGAATATAATTAATATACTTCACTATATCACTTTCATATATTTACATACATATTATAATAATATAAAGTGATATCAGAATACTAGGGAGTGGACAGAGAAAAATGACAAATATAATTTATATTAAACACATATCCTATCCAATTATACTACAATAAGACAGAATTTGACTTTATGTTAAAATAGGAAAAAAATATAAAGAAATAGTGAGTATAATGACTAGATGATGCATTATGGGAAGCAGATAAAGTAAGACAAGGTCGTTAAAACTTAAATCAATGCGATTATCCTGAAGAGGTAGAAGATGAATTAGGTTCAATGAATTTTGATTCATATGGAAATTATATAAGACCAACCTCCGACTGAGACTATATGAAAAATAATATATAATTATTAAGGAGAAAAAAATGATACTTATTACCGGAGCGAGTGGACAAGTAGGATGTGCAGTAATTCAAGCATTACACCAAAAAAATATTCCCATAAGGGCTTTTATCCATAACAGGAAGAATAAAGAAAAAGTAATAAAAGCAGGTGCATCTGAAGTATTCATAGGTGATATGAATAATCAAAATGATTTGAAAGATGCAATGATTGGTATTGATACTGTTTACTTCATTTGTCCTGCTGCTAATCCTGATGAAGACAAAATGGGAGAAAAGATAATAAACCTTGCAAAAGAAGAGGATGAACTTTATTTTATATATCACTCTGTTTTACATTCCATCCTTGAAGATATGCCACATCATCAAAAGAAATTAAGAGTTGAACAGTTATTAGTGGACTCTGGTCTAAACTATACTATTATTCAGCCTGCTGTGTTTATGCACATGTTAAAACCAGCAATACAATCCGTTAAAAACGGAGGACCACTTGTTCAAAAATTTTATACATCAAATGATACAAGAATGAATTTTGTTGATGTTAATGACATGGCAGAAGCTGTTGCTACCATCATAAGCACTCATGATTACATAAATACTACCCTAGAATTATGCGGTGGCAAAAATTATTCACCAGATGACTTAATGAATACTTTTTCCGAAGCCTTTAAAAGGGATGTTTTAATGCAATATATTCCTGATGATGTATTCCTTAAACAGGCAACCCTTGATAAAAATAGTTATCCAGCAGAAACCCTGCTTACTATGTTCAAGCATTACAATAGGCATAGTTTTTGTGGAAATAGCTTTACTATCTCAAATATATTGGGAAGAAAACCTACTAGTTTATTGGATTTTATAAAGAAAACTTTGAATGAAATATAAACATTATTTAATAAATGTTTTATAAAAAAAGGGACATAAAAACGTTTATAAACTGAGTTGATTTATATGGAACAAAAGAATTTAATTATAATATGTGTAACGGCTATCATTTGTGAGCAATATTATCTGCAGCACTAATACTAATTAATAACAATAATACAACCACAAACAATACCACTAATAATGATACGATAAATGTTACTTTAAATGATAGTAATAGTACTGAGAACAATACAACAACTGCAACAACAACCAAAAAATCTAGCAGCCAAAGTAAAAGTTCCAGCAGTTCAAGTAATAATGAATATCATGGAAAATCATATGCTAGTGAAGATGATCTGTTTGTTGTGAACCCTAAAACTGGTAAAAAAGAGTATGGCCCTGCCCATCCAAACTATGGTACCCCAAATGATTATCTTTATGAACAACACAAAAATCATGACAGTACTTACTAATTTCCATAAGTGTACTTAAAATCTTAGTACTAATTTGAAATCTTTTCTATTTTATTTTTTAATAAATACTTACTGTGAAATTTATAATATTTTATATCTAAATTAAATGTAAATCTCTAAAGAAATCTATTATTGCTCGACATTTTATAATACACTGTATATGGCAATATAATATTCATGTTTAAACGTGACTTCAATATTTTTTCATAAAAAAAAGTTGATATGAAGGAGGTTAAGTTTTATTCTTCAAATACGATGTTACTGATGCAACAGCTCCTATTTGATATGTTTCTTCAGCATTTACTTTTGGTTCTGCGTGTGATTTTTTAATGTAATCGGAGAAGTCCCTGTTGTATAGTGAAGCTGCCAGCAGTACTACTGCACAGGAACCTATGTTATGTACAAGTGCTCCAGTTATTGGGTTTAACCAGCCCAGTACTGAGCATATTATTGCTACTGCGTTAATCATCATGGATATAGTGATACTTAGGTGTATGATGAATAAGGTTGAATTTGATAGTTTTTTAAGGTATGGTAATTTTTCAATGTCATCAGCTAGAAGTGCTATGTCTGCTGCTTCTATTGCTATGTCACTACCCATTCCTCCCATTGCTACACTTACATTTGCGGTTTTTAGTGCTGGTGCATCGTTTACTCCGTCACCTACCATACAAACTGTTTTTCCTGAATTTTTTAATTCTTCTACGAGTTCCACTTTGTTTTCTGGTAGTAATTCTGAGTGTATGTTTTTTATTCCGATTTTACTTGCAAAGTAGTTTGCTGCCTTATGGTTGTCTCCAGTTAGTAGTTCTACACTGGTATCAAGGTCATTTTCGAGTGAATCAACTACTGGTTTTGCATTTTCTCTTAATACATCAGATAGTCAAATTATTCCTATGATTTTATCGTTTAATGCTACTATGATTGATACTTTTCCTTCGAATCTGAGTTCATCAAGTTTTTCATTTTCTTGACTGTTTATATGCATGTTGTTTTCTTTCATGAATTTAACTGTTCCGGAATAAATTGTATTGTTTTGATATACTGCTTTTACTCCTTTTCCTGGTATCATTGCGAATTCTTCTGGATCATTATAAGTGTATCCTTCATTTTTTGCATGATTTACTATTGCTTTTCCTATTGGATGTTCTGATCTTACTTCTGATATGGTTGCATATTTTAATAGTTCATTTTCATTTATGGAGTTGTCGAATGATATTACATCTGATACTTCCAGGTTTCCATAGGTTAAAGTTCCGGTTTTATCAAAGGTTATGCAGTCTACATTTCCCATGGTTTCCAGTGCCTGTCCTGATTTTATTAGTACTCCCTGTTTGGTTGCTTGTCCTATTGCTGCCATTATCGCGGTTGGAGTTGCAAGTATTAATGCACATGGACAGAATACTACTAGTATGGTTACTGCTCTTTCTATGTTCCAGGTTGCTATGTATGATACTACTGCTATTGCCAGTGCTATTGGTACGAGCCAGGTTGCCCATTTGTCTGCTATTCTCTGGGTTGGTGCTTGTTTTTCATCTGCTTCTTCAACCATTCTGATTAGTTTTTCTAGTGATGAATCTTTTCCTACTTTTGTTGCTTTTATGTCTATAGATCCGTATAGGTTTAGGGTTCCTGCGAATAGTTCGTCCCCTACTGTTCTATCTAATGGTAATGATTCTCCAGTCATTACTGATTGGTCTACTGAGGTATCTCCGCTTATAATTTCTCCATCTACTGGTATGACTTCTCCAGGTAGTACTCTTAGGTAGTCGTTGATTTGAATTTCTTCTGCTTTTACAAGTTTTTCTATTGTTTCTCCTTCTTTGTTTATTATTAATCTTCCTTGTTGTGGTTTTAGATTTATTAAGTCTTTTAGTCCCTGTTTTGAACGTTCTACTATGTAGTCTTCTAGTAGTGCTCCTAGTGCCATGATAAAACATACTTCTCCTGCTGCAAATATTTCACCAATAAATATTGATGCTACCATTGCCATTACAATTAGTAGTGCTGAGGATACCCAGTGTTCATATATTAATCTGGTGAGTGCTAGGTATACTAGTGGTATTCCACATATTATTATGGTCATCCACGCCGGATCAAGATATATTGGTACTGAAGTATTCGTTAGTACTAGTATTAAACTCATTAATAAAAATACTCCCCCAATTATAGTCATTTTTAACCCTTCAAGGGTTTTTATAATATCTGTTATATTCATAAGTATTACCCATATTTAAATAACTTTGCTTACAAGTAATACTTTAGTAATACTAGTATTTAAATGAATTTACTAAAAAGTAATACTTTTGTATTACATGACATACTAATTATTCATAAAGTAATACAAAATAATAAAAAATCCAAATTGTTGAAAAGAAAAATAAATAAAAATTGAATTAACATGAAAAAAGAAAAAATAAACAGTAAATCACAATAGATTCTTATAAAATAACAATACACAAACCAAGTATTCATCAAACGATTCTATAAACATCACTATCAACGAAACAAACAATACAAATAATACAACCACTCAAAAAAAAACGACAACTACCCAAAAGAAACAAGACACAAAATCATATAATGAAAAATGGTCTGATGTTATAATCTCATGAAGTAGTGGAAAGACAGTTAAAGCTAAACAAGATAGTTTACTGACTATGGACATAGATACGTAACAAAAGATAGTGATACAATCCATGTTAAAATAATTAATTATATTTTCTTTAACTTTTTTTTAAATTAATAAAGAAAGAGGGTAAATGGAGTTTAGAAGTTTATGTACTTTTAATTAAAGCTTATTCTATCTTGACTTCAACTAAATCCTTTTCAACTTTAACTTTGTTTGAGTTATCATTAACTACTTCATCATTGTCCTTTACAGTATCATTTTTAGAAGCTGCAAAATAGTTTTCACTAGGAATTAAAAAGCATGCTAAAATATATATTAAAATACCTGAACCTGCAAAAACTGTGATGACTACCCATAAAAACCTTATTACAGTAGGATCAATGTCAAGGTATTCTGCTAATCCCCCACAAACTCCAGCTATTATTCTATCCCTTTCTGATCGATATAATCTTTTTTCAACCATAACTTTCACCCAAACTATATTAATATTAATATATTTGTAATAACTTCATTAATATTTTAGCCTGTAGAAACACCTATCTTTTTACAATTTGAATAAATCTATATGAAAATCATTTTTAAGTTATATTGATACTATCATAATTCCCATAGCATTTGCTTAGAATTTTGTCTTTAAAACTGGTTTTAATAATAAATATTAAAGTAGGAAATGCTTTAACAAAGTATCATTTACTTAAAATGCATTTACTTTCATCATTTGTCATGTCATGATAAAATTCCAGTTTATCTTCTTCAAAGTTTATTACTTGTATCATTTCATATAACTCATCAGTTAATTCTGGATTTATTTCATGTAATTTATTTGGATATTTTTCCAGTAGTTTTGGATTGTATGTTATTCGTTTTTCGTTTTCAAAGAGTGCACCATAGTATATATCTGCTTCAACAAGGTCTTGGAACATGTGACTGCCAAAAGATAATTCTGGAACATATCCTACTTTACTGTATGATTCTTCTAGTATTGCAAGAAACTTACTTATTTCTGCAAATACTACTGGTATTCCGAGTTCTGGTGAACTGGTACCGATTCGTCCAGGTACTATTAGCATGCTGTTTTTATCATTTTCTTTACAGTATTCATTGATTTGTCCTATTATACGTGCTATGCTGCTTTTCTTTGCATATGGATATTCATAGTACATGTGAGGGTTAACATATACTAGTGTTTCTATTCTTTCTTTTCTGCTTCTTCCCATTGCAGCTGTTTTTATATGAAATAGTGTATTTTCCGGTTTTTCTTCTGGAATTTTAATTTCTTCCTTTGTTGTGGAGACTTGTAATGGTCTGCATTGTAATAGGTTTACAACAAATGATTTATCATTTCCAACATTCACAGTGTATTCAATACGATGATATGACATAGTATATCTTAAAGTTTATTAATATTATTCTACACCATTCATTTTTTTCAAATCAATTTATAACTTGTTCTTATTTAACAATTAATATAATCTTATTCTTTTAGTTCTGCCAGTTCTTCATGGAATTCATTCATTAACTTTTGGAATTTTGAACCCTCTGAAGCTGAAACCCACTCATATCTGAATCTTCTTTGATCAATTCCCATTTCATCTAGGATATAACGTACTAGTTGTGCTCTTCTTCTCCATTTATAATTTCCTGCATCATAATGACAATCGCCTATATGACACCCCCCAACAAATACTCCGTCAGCTCCTTCATGGAATGCTTTAAATATCATTTCTGCATTTATTCGTCCAGAACACATTACCCTTATAATTCTTATGTTTGGTGGATATGCCATTCTGCCCGTACCAGCATTATCTGCTCCACCATAACAACACCAATTGCAACAAAATCCTATAATTTTTATTTCATCATCATTCATTTTTATTTTCCCCCACAATTAACTATTTATTCTACTATTTCTTCTTTAAGTCCACTGAACATTGGTGCTTTTTCATCACTACAACCTGCAATATACCCTGTTTCTTCCTTGTATCGTAGCTGAACTTTTTGATACATTTTTGCTAATGGTATATCCATTGGACATACATCTTCACATTGACCACAGTTAATACAACTGAATGCCATATGAGATAATCTTATTCCATGCATTAATAATGGATCAGGTTTCTCATAATCTTCCTGTTGTAAGTGTTCTTTTTCCAATGAACATGTTTTACAGTTACATATTGGACATACATCCCTGCATCTGTAACATTTAATACATCTTGTTAGTATTGAGTTAAATTCTTGTGGTGTTGGATATTCTTTTTCTAACTGTGTTTTCTGTTTTTTCTTAGCCATTTTCTTCATTACATTCTCTATCTTTGACCTGATTGTTACTTGTTTTTCACTTGCTTCTTTAGTTTCTATGTATCCTTTGTCTATTGCATTTTGTACTATTTCTTCCCCTCTTGGAGTGTTTATTTCAACAAATGTATATCCTTTGCTTGAACCCCAATTTCCACAGGCTATGTCTGCTTTTCTTGGTATTTTTAATTCACATCTTTGACAATTATTTCTTCTTCCATAACCTTCATCTTCCAGGTCATCTATTTTTACTTCTTTTTCTTCCCCATCATCTAATTCTATTATAAATTTTCCTTTACTGATTTCCTCACTTACTACTCTTGATGGATCCACATGATAGTATAATTCTATCATTTTCTCTGCTGTTAATGGATTTACTGTTCCTCCACAGTTTAATCCTATTATAAACACGTTATCTCTGTTTATTCCTTTTCTTTTTATTATTTCATCAATTGCCATTAAGTCGCATGCTTTGGTGGTTACTGCTATTTTTTCATCTTTAAGATATTGTGCTATTAGGTAGGAAGTCATTATTGGTGCACAGTGTAATGATCCTGCAGTTTCTAACAGTTCTTCTTTGGTGGTTGAGTATGCTGGTATTCCATCATATACGTCTTCACCTTTTTTAAGATTTAGTACTCCATCTATTTTCTCTTGTTCTAGTAATGATAAAAGTATTGCTGTTACTGCTCCACCGTTTTCACAATTTTCCAGAATTTCTTCATCTGTTGCTTTTATTTGTAAATATTTCATGTCAATAACCCCCTATGCATTGTTGCCCATAATTTCTAGTATTTCTCCAACTGTTTTTAGATTATTATCTTTGTCCTGTATTGCATCTTTAAAGTATTGTGTTGTTCCATTTGTATTTGTGAAGGATCCTGTTTTTTCACACCACTGTTTTACTGGTATTTCGTTAGTATATCCTTTTGTCTTTTGGGTTATGGTAATAATTTCTTTATCTTTTATGTTGAAGTCTTCATAGTTTTCTTGTTCTTCATTTATAAATATTAACAGTTCTGTATCCGATATAATTTCCATTATATCTTCTTTACTTGTTTTTTCTATTTTTTCAAGTATTGAATAACTGTTTGGGTTTGTTAATAATGGCAATATTTTTATGTTGTTTTCTTTTACAAAATTTAGTAGTTCTGTATAGTTTTCAACTTCGTTTAGAATTAGTATTGTTTTGGGGGTTATTTCTATTGTTTTTAGTGTGTCGATTATGTTTTCGTATGAATCGATTTCTATTATTTCTTCACAGTTGTATCCTGTTAAGTTTTTTGTGGTGTTTATGTTTATGCATTTTGCACCGTTTTCTTGTGCATGTATTACTCTTCTGGCGATTAAGGTGTTTTTTCTGTATATGTCTCCTATGATTATTATTTGTTCTGCATCTTCTATTTCTTCATAGGAGAGTAATAAGTTTTTGTCTGTTTTTGTGAAATTATTTTCATATGATAGTATGTTGTAATTGTTTTTGTTTGCAAAGTTTATGATTTCTTCCAGGTCTTCATTGTCTGTTTTTCCTGATGTGATTATGCTTACTTGATTGTTTGGATATTTTTTGATAATTTGTGATATTTCCTGTATTTTTGTATTGTAATCAAATGTTTTTTCTTGATTTTTTTCTATTAAATACTCTATGTTGTCCATACAGTTTTTGCAATTTTTTCCTTCATTTATTGGATGATTTTTATATGGATTTATTCCCATTATTTTTCCATCCTTGCTTATGATGTTAATTCCACAACCTATACTACATTCGGGACATATTGTATGATTAATTGTTAACATGTCTTTTTCACCTATTATAAGTAATGTTAATCTCTCAATTATTATTTTAAGTAAATATTGACTATTTTTTTTATTTTTTATTAATTTAAATTTTTGATTTATTTATTTTAATGTTAGTTTCGATTTCAATAGTCTCCTACTCTATTGAACATCTTTTATTTTTTTACTTAAAATTTTCAATATTACTTAATAACTATATATTATAATTATAAAATATAAACATTATGATTAATCATTACAAATATGATTTTTTTAAATATTAATAATACTTTAAAAGATATATCTTAAAAAAAATATATAAAATAAAAATAATAACATAATAAATCAAAATGAACAATAAACAATTCAAAATTTACACAAAAAAAACACTATAAAACAATAATAAGACCAAAATAAACATAAAAAGAACAAGAAAAAAAATCCAAACAACAAACTCTAAAAAAAGAAACAACAATACATAAAAAAAATATAAAATAAAGAAAATTAAATGTTATTAAGTATTGATAACATCAATTCAATAGTATTTTCAATATCCTCAGCACTTGCTACACTCACAGGAGTGTGAAGATACCTTGTTGGAACACTAATTACCCCAGTAATTATACCATCCCTATTCAAGTGAATTGCAGTACCATCAGTAGTACCACCATCACTTACTTCCAATTGTATCTTAATATCACTCTTATCAGCTGCACTTACAATCATATCCTTCATGACTTTAGGAGTAATAACTCCATCACCGGACCTGTCAGCAAGAATCACTGCCGGACCTTCACCCATCTTACAAGGTGCTTCTTCTAATGTTATTCCAGGATGATCACCACATAATGTTGTGTCAAGTGCAAAAGCATAATCAGGATTTAAGGAGTAACTAGAAACCTTAGCCCCTTTTAGACCAACTTCTTCCTGAACTGTACCAACACCATAAATGGTTGCACGGCTATCAACTCGTTTCATTACTTCCATCATCACATAACATCCAATTCTATTATCCAATGCCTTTCCCATAACCTTATTGTTTGGATATTCCTCAAAGAAACTTCTGAATGTTATCATATCACCAATAGACACCATTTCTAGTGCTTCTTCCTTATTGTTTGCTCCGATATCTATGAACATTTCTGAGTATTTAATTACTTTGTTTCTTTCTTCAGGTTTTGTTACATGTGGTGGTTTTGACCCTATTACTCCAGGTACTTCACCCTTATCTGAGTGTATAATCACTGCCTGATTGATAAGCATTTGATCATTAATTCCCCCAATTTTAATAAACTTGATAAAACCGTTGTCATCAATGAATTTTACCATTAAACCTATTTCATCCATATGTGAAGCTAACATTACTGTTGGAGCGTCCTTTTCACCTTTCTTAGTTGTGATTAAGTTTCCCATATCATCGGTTTTTATTTCATCCACATTACTTTCAAGTTCTCGTGTTATTATTTCACGTATTTCCTGTTCATTACCTGATATTGCTGGTGCTAAACTTAGTTCTTCTAATAGTTTCATGTTTCTTATTTTTGTCATCTTTTATTCTCCCATATGATAATATTTATCGGTTATAATGTTAAAATTTTTTGGAAACAAACCTATTGTAGGATAAACTTATACTTTTTTTTAATTAAAAAGTTAGGAGAAAATATTTATACTATTTTCTTGATTAATACAGACGTGTTGTTAACATTTCCTTTTGGTAACATTAGCCCTTCCTGGTGGAATCCTCTTAGATCCACATCTTTTACAGGTTCATATAACATTTGTCTCATTCCAGAGTATGTTCTGTATAATATTGGAGTATCAGTATCAACTATTTCCCATAGATTTCCAAATACTTTACTTTTTGGTATAGCAAATGCCGCTACCATTATAACATCATATTCCAAGTGTTTAACGTATCTTTCATCCCCTATTACTATTTTTATATCATCTGCTAAACCAAGTCTTCTTATGATGTGGCGTGATAATTTAGCTACACTAGGTTCTATTTCTATTCCCACACATTTACATCCAAACATTTTGTTGAACATTATTAATGTTAATGGTAAAGGTCCACTTCCTATAAATATTAATTTAGTATTTTCATCAAAAGGCACTAATTCTGATTCGTTCTTTAGTAATCCTTCATATCTTTCATAGAAGTGGAATGTGTCCAGTACTTCCCATGCATTATCTCCACCTTCCAGGATTTCATATGCATTTTCTCTTTCAAGTCTAGCTCCTATATATATGTAGAAATCCCTTATTGTTTCTAAGGAGTTAATCATTCCACCATCTTCAAGTATTAATTTTGCTGAATCATAGTTTATAGTATCATCATGAGCTATTTTCTCTATTTCATCAAGAATTGACACTAATTCATCCAAACTTGTTTCATCCAACTGTTCTTTACCTATTTTGTTTAGTTTTATTGCTATTTCACGTATTGTTGTCCAGTATTTCTTTGAACTCATAATAATTCACTTGTTTTAATTATTAGAATTTAATTTAAATTATTTTATTTTTTATAAAATATTTTTTAAACATTAGTTATACTTTGTTATACTTAGTATATAATATAATATGGTTAATTAATAAAAAATAATTAAAAACTAAAGAAATTATTTATAATACTCACTAGAACACAGCAATATCTTATTAAATAAGCATATCGTGCCGTATATCATAATTTTACTTATCAAAAATTAATAAAATTCTTTAAAAAAAATATATAAAAAAATAGTAGAGTATTAATTATTTTAAAAATTGATCCACATAATAACCCAAATGAATTTTAAGTATTCTGACCATTGGTCCAATAATTAATGCAGAAATAATAGTTCCCTCACGAACTCCTGCGAGATAACCAAGAAATACGATAGATAAAATTGCTGCCGTAACAACAAATGAAGTGTCTACAAAAGGTTTAACCTTTCCAAATTCCCTAACTAATACTTCACTAATAGCTACAATAATCCCATCACCAGGAAGATACACTACTTCAGTTTTAATTTCCAGTAAAACTCCAAAAGCCATGACAATACAACTGGTAAGTAGCAATAATAACTGAGATACATATCCCACAGGATTTAAGAAATTAACTAACATTAATATATTCAATTATAATTATATAATTATTAGTATTCACGGATTTAAAATAATAAATAATAAAAAAAAATATTTACATAAAAATGGGATTATAGTAGGTGTTACTAATGGATATAATAGCTTTAATGGGAAGTCCTAGAAAAAGGTCCAATACTGATATTTTAGTTGATGAAATGATTAAAGGAGTAAAAGAAGCAGGGCATAATGTTACTAAGTATTGTGTGGGAGATTTAAATGTTTCTGCATGTAAAGCATGTGGAAGTTGTACCATGGGTAAAGATTGTATTTTGGATGATGATGCTTTAAAGATAACACATGAAATTGTAGAAGCAGAAGGTTTAATTGTGTCAACACCAATATATTTTGGTCAAATGACTGGAGAATTAAAAATATTGATTGATAGAATTTTTGGAATTACAAATAATCCATTTATAAACCTGTCAGGAAAGGTTAAGTTAATTTTCACTCATTTAGGTCCTGAAGGTTATTATGATTCGTATATAGATTTGATGAAAATTCAGCCATTCCAAATGAATATGCATTATAAAGTTGAAGGAGTTTTGGATGTTGGAAACCTGGGAAGTGTGTATAATCAACCAGATAAACTTGTCGAAGCATACAATATGGGTAAAACTTTTTAGTATTATGTTTAAAGATTTTTATTTTAACTAATTAATAAAAGATAATATTTTTATGTTAAATTTAATATAATAGTGAGTATAGGTGATTTAATGCTTTATAAAGTAGAAGAAAACTGCACAGGATGTGGAATATGTGCAGATGTATGTGATTTAAATTTAATACAAGTATATGATAATCATATTGAAATAGACATAGACAAATGTAATCATTGTTCAAAATGTATAGAATCTTGTCCTAATAATGTATTTACTAAAAAAGTCATATTCAAGCACTTCATGACTTTGTTTTATAATAAGATAACCAATAAATTTTAACACAAAATCCTACTACTTTTCATACCCTTTTTTTATTAATAATAATTCAGATCTTTTAAATATAATGTTGAATTCATAGATTAACGATGTAATAACCAGAATAATTGAATAATCCAAGCAAAACCGTTATCATAATTATAAAAGTACAGGTTAAATGTGTTAAATTGTTTTAAATAACAATACCTAAAAAAAGTAAAAATTTTAATTAATTTAATATAACATTACAACAATAAAAATTATTATTATCAACATACAACAACATGCATAAATCCAACCACTACCATCACCATCATTAGTGGAGGATTGTTGTTTTAAATTTACATTCATTCCACAATTTGCACAAATAACCTGATTTTCTGGATTAAATGTACCACAATTTGCACATTGTTTCATGTTAACTCTACTTGTTTGATGATTAATTGGTTTTAAATTATTGTTTAAGTTTTGATTACTACGTATACTTGCTCCACATGAATCACAGAACTTTTGATTATCTTCAATGGATTTACCACAATTTGGACAAAACATAAATTACCTCCACTACTTATAATTACTAATATCCCTATTTTTAATTCATTGATTATATAATTATCATTTTATATTCTGAACATTTAATCTTTTTTGGAATAATAAAAAAACAAAATAAAAATTAATCCACATATTACTTATCAGACACTCGGATAAGACTTAAATCATAACATTCAACAAATATTAATCTAGAAAAAATAGGAAACCCTGATAAAATAAGAAAAACAAAGACAAACCAAACAAATACAAAACAAAAACGATTTAATAACTATAAACCACCAGTACACCCTGAGCAAAGAGGCAGAAAAATTAAACCAATACATAAATAAAGATAAAATTAAAATAACTGGAACTTTAAAATTAAAATCATTAGAAAGCTAGTATGATAAAGCTTAAAAAAAAATAGAATTAATAAAAGAAGAGTAGACTTAAAATGCATTACATAACCTCAAAGACGATACTATCACAAAATAATGGTATGAACCTTTATCGTGGATGTACACATGGATGTATCTATTGTGACTCCCGCAGCAATGTTTATAATATGAAACATGACTTTGAAGACATTGCAGTGAAAGAAAACAGTATTGAATTGTTACGCAAAGCCCTGCAGAAAAAACGTGAAAAATGTATGATTGGAACTGGTTCAATGACAGACCCCTACGTTCCAATAGAAGAAGAATTAGGATATGTGCGAAAGAGTTTGGAATTAATACATAGATATGGCCATGGTTTTACCTGCATAACAAAATCAGATCTTGTACTAAGAGATCTTGATTTATTAACTAAGATAAATGATAATGCAAAAACTGTTGTGCAGGTAACTTTAACCTGTACCGATGATAAAATTAGTAAAATTATTGAACCGAATGTAATTACAACAAATAAAAGAATAAAAGTACTGGAAAAATTAGATGAAGTAGGCATACCAACTGTTGTATGGTTATGTCCAATATTACCTTATATAACAGATACAATTGAAAATATTTCCGGCATCCTAGATGAATGCATATCAACTAATGTAAAGGGAATTATATGCTTTGGGATGGGCATGACACTCAGAGAAGGAAATCGTGAATATTATTATAAAAAATTAGATGAACATTTTCCCGGACTGAAAAAAGTTTACCAAGACAAATATGGCAATAATTATTCAATTCCAAGCCCCAATAATGATGAATTAATGAGATTATTCAATGAAAAAACGAATAAACATAATATTATGAATAATCCTAATGAAATTTTCAAGTATCTTAGTTTAATACCTACAAAAAGTAAATCTTATCAAACTAAATTATTCTAATAAAAAAAAATAGTATGTTAAGGGAGTTATTTCCCCTTAATGATTTATTTGAACTGTTTTTCTAATTGAATTATATTTTTCAGTTCCATCATATACCAATTCTATTTTGTTTATTGATTCCAGATCAATATCTAACTCAATATTACCATTTGAATCCGTTTGTTTGGTTATTACTGTTCCATTGTCCAGGATTATTTTAACATTTTCTCCAGATAGTTCATCATTATTTTCCGTACTTAAAGTTACTATTGTTGTATTGTTTTCATTATCTATTTGGAATGTTGTGTCAATTTTTGTTTCATTACTTAGTTTTTCCTTGGTATCGTTTGTTGTGTCGTTTGTAGTATTATTCTCATTAACAACATCATCCCTAGTAGTATTTGTATCATTAACAGTATTATTTGTATTGTTTATCCTATTATTTGTTTGATTAGTAGTATTATTCTCTATATCAGTAGTTACTGTTGTTTCGGAAGGATTACTTGATTCATTTCCATCATATTTTATTGTTATTTTGTTTTCACCAGGACATAACTGTGTTTTTGCTGTTCCGTAATAATCTGTTGTTTCTTTTGTTTGATGATTATTGTTTGTTATTGTTAATGTTGCATCTTTGATTTTATGGTTATCACTGTCAGTTAATGTGATAATTAATATTTTATCTTTTTCATCAATTTCTGTACTTATTTTTGTGTCTTTTTTGTCATGTCCTACTTGTAATGATGTTTCTGTTGGATTATATTTTTGGCTTCCATCGTATGATATCTTAATTTCCTGTTTTTCCAGTTCAGGACTGATTTTTATATTAACATTTCCATCAGTTCCTGTTATTTCTTGTGTTTGACTGCCATTTGCATATGTAACTGTGATTGTTGCATCAGGTATTGTTTCATCGTTTGCACTTTTTAGTGTTATATGTATTTCATCGTTTTCCTGTTTTGCATCAATTTTTGTGTTTTCCTTGTTTACTGTTATTGTTGTTCTGGTCTCTGATGGATTATAATACTCGTTTCCTTCGTACATTACTGTTGTTTCATAATTGTTTTCTGAAAGTTCTGGGAGTATTATGTTAACCTTTCCATTTTCTACTTGTCCCGAGTATTTTACACTGTATAACATTATACTTGTTGTTCCACTTTTTACGGCATCACCATTTTCATCTGTTACATACGCATTTACTGTTATTTTTTCTCCTACTTTGTTACCTATGGCACCTATTTTTATGGTTGTGTTTAATTTGTTAACTGATTGATCTGTTGTTGTAATTGGTGTTTCTTGTGTATCATTATATGGTGTTGTGAAGCTAGGAAATTCAAGGTCTGGAGGTGTTACTGCTGATAATACTACTATTAGTATTCCTATTATTACTAGTGCTATTATTAGTTTTTGTCCTCTTGAAAATTTTTGTGATTCGTAGCTGGTATTTTTAATTGAATTTTTGTATTGTCTTATTGGATTAGAACTTTCTAGTGGACTGCCACACTTAACACAGTAATATGTGTTATTCTTATTTAAGTGTCCACATTTTTTACACTTCATCTCTTACCCCCATATTAGATTAAATTATATTTTTATATTATTTTCTTTATTATATAAATACTAGTATAATTTTTTTCTTTTTGCATATGCCTTATTTCTTTGTTTTTCTAATTTTTTATAGCTTTCATCTGCATATTTGTTTTTTTGTCTTTGTGTTCTTCCTTCAGGAATGATAGTTAATATGTCTATACGATTTTCTTTGCATGCAAAGATTACGCGTATTTCTTTGTAGTCCTTGTTGGATGGTGCTTTGTATACTACTTCATACTGTCCATGTCCTGAGGTATCATATCGTAATGGTTCTTCTTCCAGGATCGTGTCAACTATGTAGCTTCGTGATATTCTGTATTTGTTTAATCTTTGTATGAAATGTTTGTTTTCAAAGTTCCATTCTATTGTGCCTGTATCGCCTATTAGAAATCTGTCAAATGCATCCATGTTATTTCTTTTCCTCCTTGTATTGTTTTAGATATTTTATTATGTTTTCCTTATTTTCTTGTATTTGTCCAAAAAATGGTATGATATTTGTATTGTTTGTTGCATCCAGAAATGTGTTTATGTCTAGTGATTCTATGAATGTTATTAATTCTTTTATTGATTCTTTTGGGGTGGTTTCAATGAATTTACCCTCATTTATATCTTTTTTGAGTGGTGTGTTATCATGTATTTTTAGTTGGTTTATCATTACTCGTTTCGGATTTAATTTGTTAAAAACTTTTGCAGTTTTTTTTGCATGACATAATGGGTAGTTATGTCCTCCCAGTGAGTTTAGGTATATTAATGTGTAGTTTATTTGTGCTTGGTCCATTTTTGAGATTTGTTTAACTATTTGTTCGGATTTATAACCTTTATTTATTTTGTTAAGTATTTTATTATCCCCTGATTCTACTCCAAAAACTATGGAATCATAACCTAATCTTCTTAATTCTTGTAAATCATCTACTGTTTTATTTTCCAAATCAGTTACTCGTGAATAACATCCTATGCTTTCTACGAATGGTAAATAATAATGTATCATTTCTGCTATTTCTTTCAGATTTTCTGTTGGTAGTGTGAAAGGGTTTGCTCCTTGTAACCATATACGTTTAAATGAATATCCCGTATTTTTTAGTTCAATTAAGTCTTCTTTTATTTCATTCTTTGGTGATATTTCATATGGAACATTAGTGTAATAGTTACAATAGTTGCATTTATTATGTGAACAACCACTGGTTACCTGTAAATTGATGCTTCGAGCCTCAAATGGTGGTCTAACTATGCTACTTGAAAAGTGCATGATTTCACATCATTCTAGTAGATTATTTCATGGTCTAAGACTTTTCCTATACCCAGTAAACTTTCAGTGTGACTATATGGGTAATTGAATATATGAGGATCATTTATGTTAAAATGTTTAATCATAGCGTTTACGTCTTCTAGTGTAACTCCTTCATATATGTCATGATTATATATTTCTATGTATATTCTGTTTAATTCCGTGTTTTCCAGTATGTAAAATCCTTTATCTGTATCAAATATGTTATCACATTTCAATTTTGTTATCACATCTTCTATTATTCCTTGAATGTGTTCAGGTATCTCTTCAAAACTTGTTTTTTTAATTAACATAATTACACCTTATTTTAATTCTATTTTTTTACTAAAATGTTAGTTTATCTATTGTATCTACTAATTTTTCGATTAAATCATATGTTTTTTGCATTGATTCATATGAAAATGTTTCATATACTATGGTTGGTATTCCACTTTTTACTATTGGAATTGTTATATATTCTGGGCTTGTCCTATATTCCGGTGCATAATACTCTAATTCTTCTATCTTTGAAAGTATTATATCCTGGTATTTGGTTGATTTTTCATCAAATCCTGGTGAAAATATGAAATTTGTTTTTTCATACTTTCCTGGTCCTACTAATCCCTTGTTTGAATGAATATCAACTACAAAAGTGTAATCGCCATTTATTACATATGGTGCTACAAATTCTTTTGCAAGTAATTGTCCATCCATTCGGCCTTCTGTTTTTTCATCTATTCTGTTTACATTAATGTTGTAAACATAGTATGTGTAGTTTAATTCTTTATTTTTTTCTTTTATATATTCAAATAATGCCCTATGTGCCTTACTTTCAAGTGGATGCATACCTATAAGATATGCAATTTTTATTGGTGAATCCTTGTTTCCGTATGGTCCATGTATGTGTGCTGTTCCTAGTTCATTATTGCCTAAGAGTTTTCCTCCATATTGTGTGGAGTCTACTTGTGCTTTGTCTGTTGGTTCTTCTGGATAATCTAGTTTATACATTTATAATCACTGCCCATTATAATAATCTAATTATTATATTAATATTTGATGTTATTTATGAATAATGATAGAAATAGAGTTTGCTGAGTACTTGACAAAATTATTTTTGATAGAAAAAAAAGTATTACTCCCATG
>AUXO018521530.1_pt1 | contig 33726 bp, 57 predicted proteins | sample 768731 | NCBI WGS metagenome assembly AUXO01 (sample SAMN02715735, study PRJNA202380) | gut metagenome | biome: sheep rumen | host: Ovis aries | place: New Zealand: Palmerston North
AGTATGTCCGTAAGAATAGAGATGCCTTCCCTATCGAACTATTTGATACCTGTGTTTTACCGTCAGGTACTACCCTGTCAAAACACGGTATTCCAACCCCTGCAGAGTATCGTTCCTACAGTAAAAACTACAAGAACGCAATTGCACAGCAGAATAACAATGGGGGTGGCTATAGCCTGGTTCGAGTTAATGAGCAGCCAGCCAACAATGATCACCTGTTGGGAGTTCACGAAACCAATAACAAGGTATCTCCTCAAGAACTGTTCAATAATACTTCTGACTCCGGTATTACCGTTACAACTGTTCCTTACGAAGAGGTAATGGCCAAAGAAGCAGCCAAGAAGAATAAGAACAAATACAAAAAGACTACTGCAGCTAAAACTCCTGTAGCTGAACCAGTCATTACTACGAAGGAAACTTCCGATTTAGATTATCTTGAGAAGGAGATACGCTAATGCGTGTGTACCTTGCGGAAAAAGCATCACAGGCCAACGACCTTGCTGGAGTTTTAGATCCTGATTTTGAGAAGGATGAGGGGTTCATTACCCTCTCCAATGGAGATGTTGTTACGTGGTGTCACGGTCATCTTCTCACTTTGGCAGAGCCGGATTATTATGATCCGGCTTTGAAGCGTTGGGATATTAGAACTCTTCCTTTTGTGCCTCGTGTCTTTGAGTGGATACCCGTACAGGATAAACGCTCACAGAAACAGCTCAAAGTAGCCTGCGATCAGATTGTTCATGCCGATGAAGTGGTTGTCTCTACCGACTTTGACAGAGAAGGTCAGCTGATTGCAATGAATGTGCTTAATCACTGCAACTTCTCTGGAGATGCCTACCGCCTGAAGTTAAGTGCTCTGGACGCTGCTTCCATCAGAAAGGCACTTGATAACATTGAGCCTTTGAGGAATACCAACTCTTTATATGAGAGTGCGATTGCCCGTTCCTATTCAGACTGGATTATAGGTCTAAATCTAACACGTCTGTTTACCTGTCTTGCAAGTACCGGTGGCGGCTTTGAGGTGGTTAATATAGGTCGTATTCTTACACCTACCATCAATCTTATCTGTCAGCGGGATTTGGCAATTCATAACTTCACACCGCAGGATTTCTTCGAGGTTACTGCAGATATTTCAAGTCAGAACGGAATGTTCCAAGCTAAATGGATTTGTCCTGATGAGTATCTGGATGAGGACGGACATCTGTTCGATTCCAAGATTGCAGCCGATGTGGTAGCGAACATTCAGGGAAAGAACGCTGAGATTACCAATGTCGAGAGAACAGTAAGTAACGAACAGCCACCACTGCTGTTTAATCTGTCAAAACTACAGATTTACGCTGCCAGACACTTTGGGTTCAACGCTGCTAAAACCCTTGAAATCTGTCAGTCCCTGTATGAACAGAAGCTGACTACCTACCCTCGTTCCGACTGTCAGTATCTTCCTGAATCGCAGTTTGCCGATGCCCAGAATATCCTGAATAATCTGGCTTTAGATCCGCAGATTGCGCCTCTTGTAAAAGGCTGTGATTTAACCAAAAGACCAAAAGCATATTCTGATAAGAAGATGACTGGTCATTCCCATAACGCCATTATTCCATCGACAGGTAATCAGGATACATCCCGTCTGACTCCAGATGAATTTAAGATTTACAACATTATCTGTCTGTACTTCATCGCCCAGTTCTACGCACCGGCCCAATATAACGTGCTGGAGATTAGTGTGGACTGTGACGGGCATAAGCTTGCCTCACGAGGTAAGACTCTGATTAAGCCGGGATACCGTGTTGTATTCCATCAGGATCAGTTCGATGACGAGCAGCCTAAAGGAACGAACAGAGATGTTGATGTTGCGATGATCCCAGATGTGAATATCGGTGAGAGAGTCTATGTTTCTGAAGCCAATATGGAAACCAAGCGTACCAGAGCACCGAAACATTTTGATGAGGCTTCTCTTATCGAGGCGATGACCAATGTAGGCAAGTATGTTGATGATAAGGAGCAGAAAAAGATACTAAACCAGACTCTAGGTTTAGGTACTGAAGCTTCTCGTGCAACCATCATTGAAAACCTTAAGAAGTACAACTGGATTAACGTGGTAAAAGACCATTATGAAGCCACTCAGAAGGCTTACAACACAATGGAGATTTTACCATACGATATAAAGTCCCCAACAATGACGGCAATGTGGGAGCTTGCTCTGAATAATATCGTCAACCACCCTAATGAAACCTCTGACGGTTTTGTGGGCAATATTATCGCATGGCTTGATGAGGTATTCCGCAAGTGTACGACTAAAGAAGCTATTGCTTTCATCCAGCAGATTTCTTCTAAAAATCAGAAAGACCAGCCTGTGTTCACTTGTGAAAAGTGTGGCTCTCCACTACGTATGCTTAAGGGGAAGTTCGGATTGTTCTTCCTGTGTACGAACGAACTGTGTAAACAGACCTATCAGGAACGTAATAAGCGTCCCCTACCTCTGTTTAATGAGGAGACAGCTCCTAAGTGTCCAAAGTGCGGTGCTCCTATGAAACAGGGGCAGTCAAAGAAGGGAACACTGTTCTGGAAGTGTCAGGATGAAAAATGCGGAATTTTTCTGGATGACTCCAGGGGAAAGCCTCTGATGCCTGAGAAATGTCCTGAATGTGGTGGACTTGTGTTCCGGCACAAGGGCGAGTACGGCACATTCTGGAAGTGCGAAGGCTGTAAGAAGAATTACAAGGACAGAGCAGGAAGGCCTCTTCTGCTTACCCCTAAATGTCCATTGTGCGGCTCAGATATGCGTTACATTGACAGAAAGAAGGACGGCACGAAGATTACTCCTTTCTTCAGCTGTACCAATTATCCAAACTGCAATGGAACCCTTGATAAGCACGGTAATCCAAGAAAGGACAGAGACTTATAATGTTCAGAATTTTATCAATTTTAACAACCATTATGGCGTTGGGAATTATCTTTGCTCCAGACGCTACTCTTAACTACGTGCAGACAGTAATTGCTGCAGTTAAAAATGCCACCGGTATAGGTCTGGCACAAGATCAGCTGCAGAACGGCTTTGTTAATGCTGTCAACGAGGGTAAAGAGCTTTTAAATCAGTTTAAACCTTAATTTTTAGCGAGGAAAACATGGAAGATAAAGAAGTTAAAACTGCATCTGAAAATGCAGAATCTACCACTACCAAAATTACCGACATCGGTGAAATAATCAGCGAAAAGGAAAAGAAAGAGTTTATCCACGCCATCAGTGAATATCAGATTAGAAGCAAGAAAAATCTGAAGCTTGACTCATGGATACATTATCTCTTAATCCCTCTGTCATGCCTGATGATTTTAGGTACTGCAGGCTCTCTGATTGCTCATACCACCTATACTGGTACAGCCGGTGATCTTGTTATCTGTCTGTTAGCCTTAACTGTACTGCTTTTCGCTTTTATATCTATAATAAGACTACAGAGCTTAAGTAAAGGAGACTTTACTAAGGTTTCAAAGGTTATGGCTTCTAAGGAGTTTTTATCACTCTCTAAAGCTGATAAGAGACTTCTGAAGGCTATGATTTAGTTCTTTGTCTGAAACGTATCAAAGGGAGTGAATACTCCCTTTTTTTGAAGAATTGGGACATTCAATCAATATTTTTCTTATCTTTATGTGCTGTTCCTAAAAGCTTATAGATTGCCAACTGAACAACTAATAGTAACAGGAGCATCTTTATAAACGGTACAGCCTGCGGGTACGGGAAATGCTCCCATATCATAGACCACGCTTCAAGTAGAACGGCTATAGAAAAGAATGTCATATTTAAAATCCTTCTATAACTACGTTAAAGCCATACTCTTCATACTCACGTTCTTCATCTATACCCGCAATCTCACACCATGAGGCCACTTCCGAGCTAATCTCGTGATTATCGTTTGTTAATTGCATTAAGAACTCATAGATAGACAGATGATCAGTGGTCTTAAATCTTCTTGTTAAGTTTTTGGTGTATATAACTGCATAAGCCATAGTTTTTTTTCTAAATCAATTTATTGATCTACTACTTTAAATAGTATGATTTTATTATATTTTTCTGTGTAGCAAAAAAAACAATATTTTTTTTATGAGGCAAAGAAGTGTGTAGTTGATGAAAAGTGGTCTTTTACCAAAAGCACATTTTCTTTGAAAAATCAGGGGAACCTGGGAAAAAAATAGACTCCAGTATCCCCTGTTTATAATTATGTTCACTTGCTGAAAGTTAATCGTTTATCAACGTCACAACTTCAGGATAGAGAGGCGATTTTTGGGTGTCGATGTCCCCTGCGAGAGGCAAATTTTTAAAAACGTTCCCCTGTAAGCTTGTGAGCTTTTATCAACGGTACAATCTTTAGCCAGCGTTCATCTTTTTAGCAAAGCTCATCATCACATCTTCTCCACGTTTGTCATAAATAGCGGTGGTGGCGATGTTACTGTGCCCCATCATATCCTTAACTATCTTGATGTCGGCTCCCATGTTGAACAGGTTGGTAGCGTATGTTCTTCTCATGTCGTGAGTTGTCCACTTCTTCATGTCCACTTCCTTCGCCCACTCTCTACAGATAGTCCAGACTCGATGATTAGTCAGGGCTTCATGATAGATATTGTCGTGTCTATCTACCCTGCAGAAACAAGGGCCGGAGAAAGAGCCTCTTGAGGCAAACCATTCCTTCAGTCTATCAACAGTGTGTGGCGGAATGAAGCATTTTCTCTCTTTGTTTCCTTTACCGATGATAGTTAGTGAAGGAGCCTCGCTGGTCAAGTGAACGTTCTCATACTGCAGGCCTGCAGCTTCGGAACGTCTCAGTCCACACTCTACCATCACTGATAATAACGCAGAGTCTCGCAGAGCTTTTGCCGATGCGTACTTTCCAATCTCATTGAATAAAGCTCCCACTTCCTGTTGGGATAAGGCTCTACCCTTATTGATACGGGAACCTCGAACACTCTTAATGTAAAAGATAAGATCATTCTCGTCTGCAGAGATAACTTTGTTAATCTTAAGTCGTTTAGCAACTCCTTTGAATGAGGTTAACACCGCATTAACAGTGGATGGAGCGTACTTCTGTGCCAGTCTTTCTCTTATGGCCAGCACTAATCTTTCAGATAAAAGCTTCCAGTCAAAGGTGAAAAAGTCCTCGTTGATTACACTTAGGCCACGTTTTAGATTGTAGAACACTGTCTGACGAGAGTTTTCAGAAACCATTGAAAAGATGTATTCGTTAACTGATTGACGGCCCTTGTCCTTACTAACATCCTGAGAGGATAAAAGCTCAAACTGCTCTTTATCCTCTTTTGTAATCAGATTATTTGACATAACTGCTCCTAGAAGTTATTAAAGGGATCATCAAAATTATCATTTGTTCCGACAGGATCAATGCCGGTATTTAGATTGTCCGTAGTATCATCTTTATAGATATAATTTGGACTGATAGGGTTGAGATAGCCAATAGGATTATTTGGATCCATCAGATCATCAGGATCATATAAATTATTCTGTTTTTTGGTACTGCCGAAAATATCACTAAAGAAAGAAAACAGGCTCATTTTTTTCTCCTTATTTCTTTGTACCGTTATTTAGGTTCAGCCGTATTGCAACTTCCAAGTCATCTACCCGGATTCCAAGTTTATGTGCTGTGTTTCTAATCAGGTTCTTTTTCAGATCAGCATCTGATACTTCCCAGAGCAGATTCAGAATATTCTGGGTAGCTGCTTCATATTTTTTACGGTTCAATGAAATTCGACTCAAGATTGCCAACTGCTCTTTGATGTACTCATCGCTGCAGCCTTTGAATCGGACTCTGGCTACGTTCTCCCAGGAACCGCCATATTTAAGTTGAATGATTTTGTCTGACAGCTGTGCTTTATAACCCAACAGAGTTGTGAAGTCTCTTTTTGACTTAAAGGTCAGACCAAAGATTATGAATTGTTCCATTGTTACTATCCGAAACACTTATCTATATTAACTATAGCAGTTTACTAGCTTTTTTCAATATTTATATGTCACAGGTTCGATATTTATATATAGAACTATGATATAAAAGATATAAGGTTATATATCCTTAAAAGATGATGTGAAAGAATGATTTTTTTGTGTCTATTTTTAGTGTTTTTTTCCAATGTCATTGGAAAATAATGATTTTTATTTTATTTTTCAAAAAGTAAACTAAATACTTTTTTATCAAAGAATAATCTGTACCAGCAATATAATTAAAAATACAGATGTATATGTTTCTTACTTACACAGATTAATGTATTAAAAATCATTGTTTTTATATTACTAATTTTTACGGATAAAGGGGGAGATTATAGTCAAAATTTTAATTTCACAGAAATTACATATCACATATTTCAATGTCACTTAACACTCATTATGTGACATTGAAAAAAGGTTACTTTGAAAGAACATGATGAAAAAGGAGAGTTTTTAATGAATAAGGAGAAGATTATAACTAGGTTCAATAAACTGCTGAAAAAATCATCTGATTTAAGAAAGTTTTTTTCTTAGTTAACAAGTGAATATATTTATACTGGATTATTTAATAAATTCCAATATATATTTCTACATGAATAAATAAAAGATTATTGTTTTAAATTACTTAATAAAAAATACTAATCCATGCCATGACAAACAGGAGATACAATATGACATGATTTAGTATTTATATCTGAAGAGTGATTTATTTTAATTCTCTAAAAAGAATTTAAAAAGATTATAACTTTCCAAATACTTTTGAAGGCTTTAAAAGCTTTCCTCTGCAATAATATTCATCATGTGAAAGTCCTAAAGCTGAAACCGATTTTAAGAATTTTTCGGACTCAGAATCATAGTCCTCATTTAGATATGATATTTCAATACATGAAAATGTAGCAATCACGAACAGGATAAAACAGCTTGTTAAAATGACTCCATTACTGAACACTGCAAACTTTGTGGAAAACAACAGTCCAAAAATGCTCAAAACAGAAATTCCAGCAAAAGATCCAAAGAGCCAAATCTTTCTTTGGATACTCATCATTCTATCTTCATAGAATTTAGGATCAATCACTAATACATCTCCACAATTATCTTACCCCATTTATATCTGAGGACTGATTTTATTTATAGTACATGACGGAATATTCCTAATAGAAAGATAATCAGCAAAACTATAATAGCTGTCCAGACAAGCTGATTGGCTGTTTCTTCCTCAAGACCACCATAATTTTTTGAAGTATTTATCGTCTTTTTTTTGGATTTATCCATATTTATTCCTTTGTGAAGATTTTTCCAAAGTTATCATCCACAACTTTATTCAGTTCCTGCTTAAGCTTTTCTTTCTTAGCTCTAATTTCTTCTTTGGCTTGTTTAATTTCTTCTTCCTGTTCTCTTCTATTCTTGATAAGCATTTCTTCCTGCATTACAAGCATATTGTTTTTGATTGCCTCGTCAGAGCCAAAGGTTCTGATGTAAGCCAGTACTCGATTAGCAACTGCACTACCAGGATTACTTTTTGAGGTGATCAGTCTTTTGGCAACCTTGTTAAAAGCTTTGTTGATATTTACTCCTGTAGCCTGCGGACACTCTACTGCGCCATTGAATAAGCTTGAAAGATAGGTACGGGAGAATTGTACCTCTTCTCTGAAGGAGTCGAAACTGTAATTATATAAAGCAAAGAACTGTTTGATCAGATCAATATCAACCAATCTTCTCATGTTGTCTAAGTTCTGTTTTCTCTGTTCATCTGAAATAGGTTTCATTAAGTTAATCCTTTTAATTTTTAATTTTAAATATATTTACTATACATAGTCTATACTACACAATGTAGTTTATCAATAATTATTTTAAACAAATTATTTTTATTCTTTATTCTCAGTTAGTTAACATGATTTTAGATAAAAAGTGTAAAATATGCTTGCATAATACTACATTATTTAGTATTATTATTTTTGTGGAGACGATGTTATATCGTTTTCTATAAAACTAAACACAAAGGACTATTTATAATGAATATTGTTAAACTATCATCTATTACTGCAGCTCTGTTTCTGACCGCCTGCAGTAATATTCAGTCATCAGCTGACCGTTCAGGTGTCGTGCTGGGTGACATCAATCAGATGAAGTCTGTTTATGTAGTTAATCAGTCTAATATGGACGATACTCGTTCGGTTTTAGGTACTCCCAATTACATGACTGCACTTCAGAACGGAAATTCACTGTACGTTTATACCTTTAAGGTAAACTATCCATTTGAAGGCTTAAGTTCTTTTGGTTTTATGAACAATATGAAAGAAAAGCCTAATGCCGCCAATAAGGATAAGTTTAAAACCTTACCATCAACATCGAAGATACTTGCAATTGAGACTGATGATAAAGGCCAGATTAAGAGTGATTACGTTTTTGGCTTCAAGTATATATTCAGCCGTCATATCGAAGGCTCCAACGACACTTACTGTCTGACAGAGCTATCCCCACAGGAGCTTGAAAAGAAAGTTAACTTCTCACAGCATGAGATAGAAAGCGTATATGTAGGAAAGGAAGCAGCAACTACCTATATGAATGCACTCAGAGCAAAGCTGTCAGGACACTATGGAGAGATCAAGAGTTTAGATAAGGTTCAGACCGCAGAAAATGACGGCAGGGACATAAAAAAACGACCATCTATTCTGTTTGGAACCTACTGTAACGAGATTACCTGTAATAAGGAATTTAAAGAATTTTAATACTTCTACGGAGAACGAATATCATGTTATTTAAGAGATTTATCAGCACTGCGCTACTTGCAACAGTACTTTTAACCGGATGTGCCGGAACTTATAATCAGCACTATTCAGGTGGTGACACCATGATCAGTGCAGAAAAGGTGGAAAAATATATCATCCCTGGTCAGACTACTTTAAGTGAATTAAGAGAGTTTATGGGAACTCCTGTACTAACCGGTACTCTAGCCAACGGCAAAAACTTTGTGGGTTTCCTCTTTATCGGTAAGAGAAGTGATGGTGAGGCAATAGGCAGAGGAGTTGCATCTATTCTGACCTTCGGTATTGCCAGTGAGAATGAAAAGAGAGGTACTGCTAAGAGTTTCTTCTTTGTTCTTGATGACAACAATGTGGTTGAAGATATTAAATACAAGGGAACTGTTTATCTAAGCCGTTACGAGTTACTTCTGCAGTATGAGAAAGCTGTTCGTCCTCTGACCGATACCGAAATGCATGATAACAAGAACTACTCAAAGGATTACATTATTCAGACCTACAAGCCTTATATGCTTGAGGCAAAACCAAAGGTAGCAGTTGATACAGCCGCCAAGAAAGGCAAGAAGCTTGAAGAGCTTGACTGGGATGATGTTTTCTATCCAGCTTACACTGATCCGGGCCGTCTAGCTGCAGATGCAAAAGAGTTATTAGGTGAGTACAGCAATGCAACCCTGTCTGCAATACATGGAAAGCAGCCTAATGACGGCAAGAAAATGGATTTAATCTTAGGTACAGTTAAGACCAAATAACAATAAATAGTCCTCATAAATTTAGGGCCTAATCAGTAAAATTAGGCTCTTTTTTTATTTGTTCAGATTAGCAAAATAGGTACAGCCATCAGGCACACCAAAGTCACAGGCTTTACCGAAATATTCCTTTGCCATGTTGAAATTCTGTCTGAGACGATACCCCTGCAGATAATCATTTCCCAAATAGAAACAGCCGGTGCCATTTCTTAAATCACAGGCTTTTTTAAGCAGATCAAGAGATTTGATAATAGTCTCCTCACTCTCTTCTCCATAGGCGTTATCTCGATAAGCAACCCCCAGACTCAGACAGCCTTCAGGACTATCAAGACTGCAGCTTTTGTCGTAGTAAAATCTTGATTTAATCGGATCATTTTTCTTCTGGTAGAACTCTGCAAGCGTAAAACAACCATCTGCAGAGTTCAGCTCACAGCCTTTCTTGTAGAAACCTTCTGCTTTATCCAGGTTCTTTTTTACTCCAGTCCCGTTTTCATATAATTCTGCTATTCCAACGCAGCCAGAGGCATTTCCTAAATCGCAGGCTTTACGGAAAGTCTCTCTTGACTCCCTGTAGTTCGCCTCAACACCTTTACCCTCTTTATACATGGTTGCAAGATTAGTACAGCCAAGCCCATCGTTGAGCTCGCATCCCTGTCGGAAATATTCTGCAGATTTCTTGTAGTCAGGCTCGATACCAATACCCATGTTGTAGAAGAAACCTACTCCAGTACAGCTTAAGCCGTGATTAAGTTCGCAAGCCTTCTGGTAATAAGATAAAGCCTCGGTTTTATCGACTGTTGTTGCTTCACCATTCTCCAGGAAGTGCCCAACAAGATAACAGGACTCTCCTGAACCCAGTTCACAGGCTTTTTTGTACAAATCCTGGGCCTTGATTAAGTCTGTTTTTTTGCCCTTCTTAAAGGTATATAGGTTGGCCAGCTCGTGACAGCCAGTAGCATCATTCAGACTGCAGGCTTTTTCGTAATAGTCTGCAGCATCACCGAATTTCTCTGCAGCTTTAAATTCTTCGGCAAGAGTCAGACATTTCTGTGCTGTTCCTGAATTGCACTCGGCAATCATCTGCTCCTGTGGATTAAGCTTGGGAGTTTGTTCCTGGTTCTTTTCTTCAGCATAACTGTAACTTGTGCTTATTGCTGCTAACGCTAAAACCAAAATAATCTTCTTCATAGACAGTCCAGTTTCGTTTACTTTACCTATCTATAAAGTATAAAAAAAATCCCTAACGTGCTAGTGCATATTAGGGAGTTTTATGAGGTATATCTAAGCAATTTTCTTTATTGCCTGATACTTTTCAAAATCAGCTTTTAATAGCTTATCTGCTACAAGATCTAATTCGTCCTTTCTGTCGGCCATCTTAGCAAGCTTAGACATGGCTTCTGAGGTTGAATTATATCTGTAACTGAAGATTAGCTCTGCAGCTGAAAACTCAGGCTGTTTGAGATAGGCATCCTTAAAAGCACTTGTGAAGTCACTACTCTTTGTAAGAATTAACCTGATGTCATACCAGTCTGATTTAGAGGTAAATACACTCAGTCTGATTTCTTCCTCTCCCTTACTGTTCTGATATACGTCATTGACGAAAATATCATTGTCATTCAGGATTGCAAGAATATCTCGCTTATTAATATATTTACTTCCTTTTATCTGTCCCTGCTGACGGACAAAGGCTCTGACGATTCTTTCATTCCTATCAAGAAAATTCTCTTTCCAGAGTTGGTTTTTCCAGATTTCGTCAGCTTGCGTACACCAGTGTCCTGTAATTTTCTTATACTCATCTTGAGAGTTGTAAGAAATACTCAGATGAAACAGCTCCTCTTGCAGATCTTCATCTGTTTTTGCAGGAACATGAATGGTGTATTCATCACCGTTGGGTGTTTCTGTCCAGATTTTAACGGAACTTGAAGCACACTTAACTTTTGCACCTTTAGCCTTCAGCAGCTCAACTAATTTTTTAGTTATCATGGTTGTCTCCTTTTATAAATAAAAAAAAGAGGAACTCACCATGCACCCCAGAGGGTACACAGGTGCTCCTCTGGGGGATAAAAGACTCAAGTGCGGGAGAGCACTTGAGAATCTATTGAACTATTAGAACGGTAGATCTTATTCTTCAGACTCTAAAGCTCTAAGCTTTCTTACAACCTCTTCAAGAAACTTCTTTCTTTCGGCCAATAAAGATAATTTCTTCAGGGCTTCAGAAGGATCTTCCTGATAAGCTTCAACAAGCTCGTTAACGTTGTACATCATCTGCTCCTTAAAAGCAAATTTAAAAGCTATTGAGAAATCTATAGCCTCTCTTATAGGAAAATAGATTACATACCAGTCCTTTGAAGAGGTGAACATAAACAAAGTAATATGCTCAGTATGTTCTTCATCATCTTCACAACGTACACGTTTAACGTATATATCGTTCTTATTCAGAAGCTTGAGATATTCCTTTGAAATATATTTACTTTTCTCTTCTCTCTGCCTTATCAAAGCTCGGACTTTCCTCTCCAGACCATTTAAAAAATCGGCTTTCCAGAGCTGATCTTCCCATAGTTCTCCGTAACCGCAGTAGTCGGAGTCGGAGTCCTGAAGATATTTGAACTCTATTTCAGGATCGAAGTTTTCGATGAACTCATAAAGATTTTCAAGAAATTCATCTTCATTCTTTCCTGTAATATCCAGCTCCCAATCTTCTCCGTTGGGAGTGTACATACTCAGCTCTGTATAGCCGTTTTCCTCTTTAGTGTGGATAACAAAATCCGCTGCTAAAAGGTCAGCTAGTTCTTTAGAAATAAACATAATTTTCTCCTTTAAGAAATAAAAAAAAGGAGCACATTATGATGTTACCCCAGAGGGAAACAGGAAATGTGCCCCTTTGGGGTAGATACTCAAGTGCCCTGTTAGGACACTTGAGAGATTGGTGGACTTATTTAACTGTCAGCCTAACAGAAGGCACGGATGGCTTTCTGTAGGTTTCAAGAGCTTCAGCAGAAATTACTCCCTTCTCAACAAGAAGATTGTAATCAATGCTTCCCTCTCGCCAGCTACGAGTTAAGGTAAACAGCTCGTTGGTTACAGAGTCGTTATCAGCTAAGAGTTTAGCAGTTAACGCATCCTTTACCTGATTGCGAGTTGATTTCAGCTCAGTCAGACGGTCAGACAAGCGTTTGAACTCATCTTCAGTTTTCTTGTACTGAGCAATTAAATCCTTAACATCGTCTGTTGGATCAATAATAACGGTATCCCCTGCTTCAGGTTCTACCTTCTTATTGTTCAGCATTATATTCTTTACCTTCAGAGCAATATCTACAAGCTCAGACTGAACCTTTGGATCAGGTTTAATCTTGAGAATGTGAATATTTGAAGGTGATACTGAAGTTGGCTCTTCAGAATGGTGGAAGCAAAGCAGACAAAGGTTTGCCTTACTTACTAACAACTGCCACTGAACCTGGGCATAGTAACCGTAGGTCTTAGGAACCTCGGCATTTAACCCATTTTCAAGAAAATCATTCCAGCGGTTCACACTTTTGGAATAGATATTCTTAATTTCAATGATCCAGCCATACTTCTTGCTGTATCCATCAAGTGAAGCCATAAAATATGGATCATCCAATGACTCTACACAAGGTTGAGGAAGAAAAGCCTCGTCCTCTGATAAGAGTTGAGGGAACTTCTGTTCAATCTCAGCTCGGATTAGAGGTTCTTTGTACTTTCCTTCCTGTACTGGCGGTACATGGGAAAGATCGTCTGGTTTAATCAGACCTCTTTTCTCCATGACGGTACGGTAAAGTGATTTTTGTCCGGCCCATATATGAGCAACCTCGGTTGCTGTAATATGAGCTTTTCTGGCTTCCAACCATTCAGGTGAGTCCTGCTTCAGGACTAATTCTTTAAAATTATTAAACATACTGTTTTCTCCACAGGAAATAAAAAACAGTGGCACTAACAGATGTCTCCCAATGGAGACAAGAGTTATCCCACTGGGGTTGATAAATAAAGAATTAAACTGCTTTTTTCTTGAAGTTACGCATCAGAGCGATGTTGTAACCTTCATCAAAGGCAGACTCGTTTCTAAAGTCAAGTTTAGCTCCGAACAGCTTAGTGTAGCGTTGGTATCTGAAACAACGCCACTCTCGATTGTGCTCAGAGTATCTTGAAACTTTTAGTTTTATTGACTGCTTATAGTCAAAACTCTTTCCGCTGCATAGAGCGTCAAGTGCATGGGTATATACAGTCTGATACTCCAAAAAGTATGACTGTACTATTCTCTGAGAGAACCTTTTAACATTGTTAAACTGCTCATCAGACAATAAGTACAGCTGTGAACTTCTGGAGTTGTAACGAAACTCCTCAATAAAAACATCAGAGATGTTATTGAAGTTCTTTCCTACATTAATAGGATCGTACTTCCTTTGAGGAAGAATAAACCTAAAGTTGAAATCAACTTTAATAGGTTTATCCCCTTTATGAAGTAAAGGTAAAAGTTCAGCCTTTATCTTCATAAGAAAATAATGGTCTTTGACATTTATAGAAACGTCACAAGGGCCATTCCAGTCTGTTCCGTACAACAGACCGTCACTCAAACGAGCGACCGCCTGATTCAATTTTGCCTTTCTGATTTTCTTAATAAAATTAAACATAAAAAACTCCTTTAGAGATAAAAAAAAGAGAGTTCAATATGCCCCATAGGGACATATCGAACCCTATGGGTGAAAATCAATTATCTGTTCTTAATAAAACCGTATAAAGCGGTAATAGTTAAGAACAGACCAAATCCGAACAAGAATGTTAGGGCAATAATTACAACTGTCTTAACATCTGGTGTAACTAGACCAGCTGAAACGACAAAAGAAAAAACGGCAAAAACAATACTTGTAACTGCAGCCCAAAAGCATACAGTGTTTACCATTAAATCCTCGTCATCAACAAGGTTCTTCAGTGGATTAAATAAAGACATAAAAACAACTCCTAAGTTGAGATAAAAAAAATGGAGTTGTTCTTACCCTGTTGGGGTTCAAACAACCCCATTGGGTGGTGACTAGGCTAAAAGCCTATTTAAGAGGATAAACTATTTTGAGGTTTTGTAAATTAATACACAGAAACCAACAACCATAGCAAGAAAAATGATCAATGCAACATTAATTGTCATCTTTTTTCCCCCTTTTTCCTTTAAGTAGAATTAAAGCAGTTAAGCACATAACAACAAATAAACATACTAGGATTTTACCCTGTACGTCTAGGTTTGGGCTTAACACATCAACAAAAATATATCCTAATATTGCAGCAATATAATTGTAAATATTAGTAATATTTGTTTTGTTCTGATTCTCTTCTCTTAACATTAAGTTAATAATATTAAGATCTTCTACTTTAATTTTAAGCTTTGAATTTTCCAATTCAAGCTTTTCTTCTTTTGTCATAAAGCCCCCTTTGATTAAAAATCCTAAAAGGCTCTTCCCTATCTGGGCAAAAGCCCATTAGGGTTGTGACAAAATTACTTCTTACTATACGTGCATGTGTTTTACACGATCTCTTTCTTCAGCCTTCTTACCGTCATTAAAACGGGACAGATCACCGGTGAGATAGCCGGTTACTCTTCTGATTCTCTGAAAACCAACACCATTACCAACGGTGCCATCTTCCGCAACAGGAAGGCCATTTACTTTATAGATAGAATTTAGGTTATTCATAATTCACTCCTAATAACAAAAACATCATAAATGAAAATGGGAGTGTATGAATAAGATGAACCCTTGTCGGAGGCTCATTTATTCATATACCCCCGGAAGGTTTAAAGACCGAAAACAAGAAAAGTATTCGGATATGCGTTTTAAGACAGCATTTGTTGTCTTTAGTGATTTCATTATATCTCATCGAAATAATAATTTCTTTAATTTTTGGGGAACCCCATAATCAGTTTTTTCTTTTAACGAATTTATAAGGAAAAAACTATGAAAAATAAAGAAATTTTCTCGTTGATTGATTTAGATAATTTTGAAAATTTTTTAGGCGTTATAAAAACATTAAGACGTTCTCCAAAAGTTGGTCAGATTTTTACCCTGTATATATTCCAGCAGAACCGTATCTTAAAACCAACAACTCGTGAACTGCACATTAAGCTTTTCCGGGTGCATCTGGCTGGAATCGAAAACTTCCGGGCGGACAGAATCGAACCTCTTTATTTTCAGGAGAAAGTTTTAAGACCACTCTTTAACGATGAGAAATACGCAAGTTTACTGGCTGTGACCAGACTGCTGATGGTGGTTCTGGACTTTGCCAAAGCCTGCAAGATTATCCAGGATAATCCTATAAAAGAAATCTATACACTCCCAATCATCAAGAGTGCCCAGCGTCTTATGAACAGGAAGCTGACACACCGTTCCACTCTTCCTTTTGACAATCTCCGCAACGAACTGATGCGGGTAATCAGGACATTTCACCAGCAAGCTACGCTCAGACGGCAGCTGCTTCTTGAAATAGCATTGAGAACAATTCTACGACCTCGTGAAGTGGTCAGCATCAGGATCACCAACCTTGATGAGCACAGAAAGCTGCTTAATGTGTACTCTACCAAAACCCTAGACTGCTATGTACTGCACACACCTGACTCACTGGGGAGATGTCTTAAGAAAGCTTATTCCCTGTTTGGCTCTGTGGAACAGGGCTATATCTTTGCTTCTCCCAGGGATAGAAACAAACCTTTATCTCCTCAAACTCTAAACAAAGCTCTTACCGATATGGGTTTTCAGGGTGTCCTGTGTGCTCACGGCATCAGGAGTATCGCCAGTAACTTCTTTGCAGCGCACTCAGATCAAATTCACCCCTGGACTGCTGAAGCAATGCTGCAGCATAGCATCGGTACAAAGGTATCACGGGCTTACAGACGAGATGACTATATGAATGAAAGAATTAAGGCTGCGATTATCTGGAATAAATGGCTTGATGGGATTTATGGTCAGTTGAGGATCTAGCCGAAGTCCACACAGAGTCTAAAACTCCGTGTGAACAACGTTAAGATCTACTGTTAGCGGGCACATAGCTCACCACAGTAGATCTTCTCTCTAGCGACCAAAGTATTCTTTAGCTTAAGAGCGTGTAGCTTCTTATCTGTGAATAGTTTGTTTGTTTTCTCAAACAGAGGCCTAAAAAGGTAAGTCACTGTTAAAAAGGTTAACAAACAAAGCAAAGTCGCAAATGCTACAGTTTTTTCTGTTATCCCTAAGAAAAACAAACTTGTTGCTGGTAGAGAAACTACCAAGAATACTAGAGTTTCTAAAAATAAATAAACTCTTTTTTCCTGTCTAATTACATCTTTGATTTGCATTTTTAATATCTCCTGAATTGAAATAAAAAAAAGAGCAAATCAAGACATCACCCCATAGGGCAGCTTAATTTGCCCTAATGGGTTAATAACTAATCTTTATCGAATTGTCTGCCCGCATAAATCAGCGAACAGATAAATCTTGCCAGTACATACATTATAGATGCACCTACCAGACCGCAGCCTAGTAGAATCGCATAATCCAACGTGTCGATTTCACCGTTGTAAGATTTCATGCAGTTTTGCATAGATAGAAAGCTCATTGTAAAAACAAGAGCAACTATGTGGGCAATAATTAAGATTGATTTCATTTTTTATCTCCTTAGTATTAAAAAAACATAAGGGATAAAAAAGACATGAAGTGCATACGCACCTCTACCCCAAAGGGATCTTTTTATCCCTTATGGGTTTTAATTGACTAAACTTGCGTTTAGATGCCTGTTAAAAGGCTAGATAAGCCAAATGGCTTAAGAATGTAAGCTCATTATAAGACTATTGTGTAACCTGAATAGTCTTATTTTGGGGAGTTCTTTACATCATAAAGATAAATGCCCCAATAAATACGCAGAAAAGCAGATGAAATGCTGTTTTAAAGTACGTATTCTCCAGCCAGAAGTGACAGATAAACAAAGGAAGCAAAACAATTAGAGAGACTTTATCAAAGTAAACCAATAGACCTAAGAAAATCCAGCCCAGAGTATATAAAGTATTTCTAATCTTTTTTGCTTTTTCTGTCTTTTCTGCCGTAACGTCCATTTTTACAGCAGTCAGAAGTATTAATGATGACAGAAATACGAGAAATATGGCTGCAACAAGAATTAAAAAAAATCTTGGAAGTGCTAATGACTCACCGCCATAGATTTTTATGAGAACAACCAGGATACAGGCTGGTATCGTTGTAACAACTGAGAAAACAGAAGCTCTCAGCAGATTGTTTCGTGTAATATATTCAACTATCATTTCTGTTTTGACCTTTTAATAATCATCAAGAAAACAACCGTCCTGTCAAAGACTCGTCTATCTATTTCAGATACACAATTATAATCAATCAATTTCTCAATTTGTTCTTCGTTATTTTTATCAACGTCATCATATTCATCTAATACAAATATTAAAGAAGATCGTTTACAAGAAGAGATGAAATCATTACAAATATGAGAACTATAACGTAGCCCCATTGAATCTGTTCTAAGCCTTTTTGCTTCTTAAGAGTTTCTCCTTTATATGCCTCACTACAGAAATTCTTCATGTACGAATCAAAGAAAAAATGAGTGCAGAACATGATCACTGTTATACCCACATTGAAGTACAGGAGATAGAGCCTGTCTCTGAATATTAGAAAAGATGACAAGGTTGCAAAAATACAGAGGATACCAACTATCTTCTGAATATTGTAGATACTGTTTGTGTTTGTCATTATATTCACCTTAGATCCCTTTCAGGAATATTTCTAGTCTAGCTCTTTCGGTGTCGCTGTAAATGAGATTCCAACGTTCAGCTTCACAATCTAGGTATGGAACGTTTTTAGGACATCGGTTAAAAAATGCAATGGTTCTACTGGTTTTAGAATTGATGAACCATACGCAAATATCATTAGGAGCAAGACTTACGCTATCTTTGTAATCTATGTTAACACAATCCAGTTTAAGAAGCCCTTCATTAAAAACTTTCAGTACATCCCTGGCTTTCATTCTTATCTTCCAACACTCCGAAAGGTTGCCACATTTTATTTTTATTCAATTCATAAGAACAAAACCAATCTTGTAACGTCATTTTATAGTTTCCTAAAGAGATAAAAACTTGATCTCTATGACTGGTAACGCCTATGAATTGCACCTTGATTATATAGTTATGATCTTCTTTTTTTCTTAAAAATAGCACATTTCCAATTTGAAAGAGTGAATCAAATTCTTCTAAGGTGAAAGCTCTCCACTTCTTAGGTTCTTCAACCTCTTTTATTTTATCCATCGGCAAAAACAATCCATAGCGGTTGTCATGCTCATCTTCAAAAATGCAGTGAACATCATTCGCACTAAAAACATTCCATAAGATAGAGGTTTTATTATTATTGACATTTGTTACAAGTTCTTGAAAAGAATTGCCGAAATATCCTTTTTGTTCAACATACTTTTTAGCACTCTCTGGATTTGACCATGAATAAACGTCTTTTCGATTAAATTCTTTCATCTTTTTCTCCTATGCAACTTTCTGAAATTTATATTTTGACTCAAAACTGATCTGCAGATCTAAAAACTTTGGTTCGTCCTCAAAGGTTGCATGATGTTCAGTTGTCCCGTCAGAGTTGATTTGGGCGTATTCGTACTCCTTGCCTTCAAGTACATATTTTAAGGTGTTCAGTGAGTCTCCCCATTTGTTTAGATTTAGTTTTCTGAAGAAGAAATGAATTATCTTCTGATTATAAACCTCAAGAACGCCCTTCTGTGTCAGTGGGGACTTGGCATCGGTCATAAAGTATGAGAGATTAGGTGCAGCAAGCAGGCACTGTTTATAAGTCTGATATGAGATTACCAGATAGAAATGCACCTCGTTTTTTCTAAGTGTCATACTTTTCTTAACCATTTTGCTGCTCCTTTGCTTAGAAGTGATAATCTACGATTTGCCTAATATCGAGCTTAACCTTCTCTTCATCTGCATAAGCTATAAAATCATCTAAAGAGGATAGGTAGTCGTTACCGTCATTTGAATTGTCATAAACCAAGATGTCCTCATTGTTTGAAAAATGAACCATATCAACACTGCTCAGATAGGCGTATTTACTCTTTTCATCAGCAGCCTTTTCAGCATCTTTAAGCACATTCTCAATAAGCTCTTTCTTTTTTGTGTTCATGCAGGCAAGTGCCGACTCCACATCAACTGAGATAACTTTTTCTTTAACCTCAACGTCTGTGGATATGTTCTTTAGAAGCTTGACTATATTTTCAAAGGCTTTGTCTGTGGCTGTCTTATCAAGTTCGGTTACGTACTCTATATTAAATTCCGAGTCCAGTGCCAGCTGTTCTACTCTGGATATATCAGCCTTTTTGTTTAGAACAAGAATATAACTGTGCATTGGTTCTACCTCTAGTCAAATATAACTTTTGTGAGCATACGGTTGACTCTACTCTGCAGATCGTCATACATTTCATTTGTTATAGTTGTGGTGCAACCGCCCTTACGCAAGGCTTCTTTAAAAGAAGTTATAAACTCTCTGGTCATCAGCTGCAGGGTGGCTGATTTTGAGATTGCCTCTTCAGGAGTTTCTTCCTGTGCTCTGAGTTCATCTAATTTGCTTGCTACTGCAAGGATAATATCAGTTTTTAATTCCTCTCCAAGAGCTTCACCTTCTTTAACTTCTGGGTTATTGAGCAGTTTAAGATTGTAATGCCTGATGAAGCTGTCAAAAAGAGCAAGGATAGGTTCACAGAAAACAATCTGACCTCTTCTCCAGATTTTTTGTGTAAGTAAAACTGCCATTGTTTCTTCTCCTTTTGAAGTTAATCTATATTACATTATGTCTTATTTAGATTTTATACTAAATATTGTAGTATTACAAGTATTATTTTTTTTGTTTTTTTAGTGGCAGTTGATAGTTTTGGGGCTGCTTTCAACAGCCTGCAGCTTATAGATAAGGTTTGATTTTGGTGAGCAGATGAAAACCTATTGTATCTTCGTCTGACTCGTACAGATAAGAGAATTTATGACAGGCAATCAGAAGCTTATCCACAATAGTTATGCTGTCAGTGTTGCAGTTGATAGACTCTAGGCTTTTTTCAATGAAACGGGCTTCACTGTCCAGACATTCTTCTGACAGAATGTTGCGGTTGCAGGAAATATATTCATTGAAGTGAGCTTTTACGGCTTCGACAAGATTGCTGTAGTTCTTATGTTCGTTCATTCGTCAGATAACTTAGTTTTGGAGAAACAAGGTAGTCTGTTTTTTTTGTTATTTTAGCTGATATTATTTTTTTCTTTTAGAGCTGATTTTTATGCTTTGTTAGCTTAATCAAAAACAGACTTTTATCACCTTGATTTATAGACTGTTATTCCGTTTATATTATGCGTATTTTTCAACAAATTCTTTAATCTTTGTATTCTCCTGATAATTGCAGACATCTTTTATGCTGTTGTAAATAAAATCTGGTAGTTCATCAGCTGACAGGGAGATAAGTCTTTCTCCGTTGTTTGGTGATGTATAGGCGTAATAGTCTGCTGTTACAGCCTTTTCTCTTTCAAACAGACGAATTAGCTCCATTGGACATTCTGCATACAGTTCATTCAGATCATCATCTGTGTAGATATTCAGATCATCGCATACCTCGCTTACAAGTGCGGTAATCTCACTTGTAGGAGCATTTTGAATAGCCTCTTGCAACACGGCTAATACCTGTGGATAAGAAAATTTAATGTCAGTCAATGCCTCAAGAAAGCTCAGACCTTCCTCTAACTCGAAGCTGTCCCCGTCAGAAGTGAACAACAGACGCTCTTTGGTAACATGGGCTGCGAGTGCATACAGAGCTACACATAAGGCATCGTAGGCTTCCTCTCGGTTTGTTTTGCAGAACTGAAAACCTTTTGAAAAGAAATTGTCTCCTTCTTTTCTCTCTCTTTCAAAGTAGAGATAATCTCCAAATTCCTGAAAACCAATACAGATAAAACCACTGGAGATAAACTCTTTTTCTAGCACTTCAGGAGAAGCTACTGATGAGCAACTGAAATTCTCAAAGATGCCTGCATTGTCAGTGCCTATTGCGTAGGTTGATTTTGCATCAGCATCAAAGTTATCTATTTCATCAGTGAACCAGCTGTAGATCAATCTGGCACTTAAGTGGGAGAATTTCTCCCACTCTTCTTTAGAAAACCATACATTGTTCTCTTCTGAATTTCGTAAATAATGTGTATAGCCCATCTGCTTAATCCTCTGTCACTCTTTCGTAAGCCTGCTCAAGTATCCTGTCGGTAATTAGCTGATCAATATCATCGGCATTTAAGGCATTGTTGATAATTGCAAGTTTTTCTGCTGTTGACAGACTGCTTACGCTGTCATCAAAGTCATACTCGTTCTTTTCAATCCAACGTCCTGCAAAATCTTCATTTTCCACCAAGATCTCTGATTTCTTGAGGTTCAGTTTCTTTGCAAGTTCATCTTTAGAGATTTTTTTATCTAACCAAATCAGCATTTTTTGTCTCCATTAAACAGCCATAGCTACTGCTAACTTCTTCCAGCTCTCATTCAGACTGTTTTTTCTGCACCCTTTTACTCTTTTTACTTCTTTAATGAAGTCTCTGATAATGCCCTGCATATCTTCTAATATCTGCTCTTTAGTGTCAGGTAAAGCATCTAGTACCACACAGTCAACACCGAGCATATCCAAGATTTCTACGCAGTCACAAGTGATCTCTACCCAACTGTTTTCAAGCACGTTCACGTCTTTATGGAAAAATTCATTACCTTCTTTGATGATCTTAACTAGCTCCTCTGGATAGTCATCAGGACAGTTTTTGTAGATCTCTCCTTTGTACTCAATAATCGGATTCCCATAAACATGATAACTAATGCTTATTTCTTTATTTCCAACACGGAATAAGCCTTCCGCAACGTCATCACCCTCGTTGAAGAGTAAAGGATAGTTATAGTCTTTGAAGTTATCCACACAGGTAAAATCTAGGGTTTCAATGGTAGTAGTGTTCATTGTTATATCCTCTTACTTGTTGTGCTTATATACGGCTTTAATCACTATCTGCTGTAATTCACTGTAGAGATCTGGTACGTCAAAGTAGTTTTCTTCAGTGCAGTTGTATTTATATATATCTCGCTCCATTTCTGCTGTAAGTTCTTCAATAAGCGCAGGATCATTTTCGACCTTATCAAAGAGCTGTTTATCCTTTGGCTCAAAGTCAGGCTCATTCTCTGTGATTAGTGTCTCAGGGTTAAGTGAACCATATTGCAGTTCTGTCTTTATTTCTTCTTTGTGCTGAAGATATTTCTGAAATAGATAGGCAGAATGAAGCTGGGATTCTGTCAGAGCTATCTCTTTTCCATCATGGATTATCTTGAAGGTATTATCCTCTACAAAAGGTTCTAGGTAGCTTAGATACATGGTTCAGTCCTCTTTTTACATCACTCTTTTGATTTCAGATAAATATGAGTAACTTTATTTCCTGAAGATACAGTTTTGGTTTCTATGTCCTTCACATACTGCTCAAGAACTTCCTCATTAATAATGTGATCTTTCTTACACAGCATGGAGCGACCACCTTCGGCATACCAGAGGATCAGCCATTGATTTTCTTCAAAATATGGCAGTACCTCTTCAAGCCTACGCCCTAATAACTGTATCTGCTGTCTAGTCATATTTTAACCTCTCTACTACATCGTTTCTTTATAATTTATTATATTACACAATGTAGTATTTATCAATAAAATTTTACGATTATCTAAAAACTTTTTAGATAAAACAAAAGTCGGTTTTTAATGTATCGTTGGATAAATGTGGAAGATTAGGAAGAGATACTAAAAAGAATATAAGGAGTGTAGATTGTAGTAGTGCTGTTCTTTAACCCCCCGTGCAAGAACAGCAAAGAGCACGGTTTTTTTATCTCCTTTAGGAGAGCGTAACAGAAGCTACTACCCTTCTGCTACACGAGGACATTCTAACATAATTTTTCTGATTTTAAATAAATATGAGTAACTTTCTCGTCTCAGTATGCTTTTTCTTTATCGATCAGCATTTTTATACAGCCACTATAGCCTTCTTAAAATCACTGTCTATTGCTTGCAGGAGTAATATATGTCTGTAGGTTTCTTCCCTTGCGGACTCCTCTTCGTTTTCCTTATCCCAAAGACATTTAATGTCATAAGCTAGTTCTTCAAGATTAAGTTTAGTAACAAATTTATGAAATTCGCTCTTAAGGTGCTTTTCAGACTTATAATCAAATCCAAAGGTGTATCCACTGTAACTGTTCACCCATGAAAATTCAATACAGCAGTCCTCTCTGAGGTTTTCATTCTGAATTTCAACATTGTGATCATTAAGTATATAGATTAGGGCATCAAGCTGGTTTCTGAATACCCTGATTTCAGTATTATTCACGGTTACAAAGCTCCCTTGCGTACTCTTCATCATAGTCACACTTCTCGCAAAGGTTCTCAACGGTGTAGTCAAAGCTCTGGTGTTGAAGTCTGTTATATATCATCTTCTCAAGCGGAGTGTTTGCATTATGAGTCAAAGATACCACCGCCTGACATAGAAAAGGCTCGCCACACTCTTCATCTGTATAGTCGAAGGTTAAATCAAACTGATAGCCTTCCAGTTCTTTGATAATTTTCTTATCTTCAGAAGTTTTTGAAGAGTTCTTGATTGACTCTCCCATACTTTCAATGTTTGAGGAGAAATCCCAGCGACCTTCAGCATAGAAGGAGCATTTAGCCTCTCTTTCTTTGTGTGAGGATATGCTTTCAGTATCAAAACAGGTGTAATATCTTAACTGATCCGTGAAGGAGTTTATAAGTTCTATAATTCTTTTTGCCTGTTCAAATGTTTTTGCTTTAACAGTAATATCGCCAAATGCTGATGACTCGTTTGCCATAGTATTGTTCTCCTGCCTATTTCCTAATCTGTTGTAATCTTTCGCCCTAGTTTCTCAGCCTGATTGATTAAAATTGATTTAATTTCGTTGGCTATATTTTCATTCAACTTTGGCAAAGAGATTTTTTTTAGGTGCTCAAAGTAATGATTGAAATCAGTACCGTCTTTCAATGCTTTCTTCAAAGTCTTAATGATGTAATGAAGTTCAAAGTTGTAGTTGAGACTCTTGTAGGCTTCATCAAGTGACTGCTGTCTGAAGTCATGCTTAATGTCATAGAGCGAGTTTTTCAAATAAACTTTGGCATAGTAATTCAGCTTATCCTTCATGTAATCGAGCATAAGCTCAACAAAATCATCAGATTTTTTTTGCCGGTCTTTAATCATTCTGTTGTAATATTCTTGTCCCAGTTTATTCTTTGAACTTAAAAGTCTTAGAATTGAATACCCCTGTGCTCTAAGGTCTTTGCTACATTCATTTATGTTTTTGGCTATGACTTTGAATACAAGAGGATTTCCTTTTCTGTTTACTCGGACAACTGCAATATATTCTTTTTCTGAAGTCATAGCCTTTTCCTTTTATCTTTTAGCGTTATTTTCAGTGGTAATATCAAATTCAACATTATTAAAATTTCTAATCATTTCTTCTTTTAGGCTTTTTTCTATCGGTTCTAACTGTTCCTTTGTGATGATTCCAGCTTTAATCAAGTTCAACATGGAGTTATTCAGAGTATTAGTAAGTTTTAAGCTAGTTTCCTTACACTCTGAGATGCTGTAAAGTGCTCCGCCTACAAGAAGTCCTGCAATAAAAGCTAAAATAGCTACAGTTATGTAAATACTCATATCTAAACTCCAGTCTTGCAACTTAATACGTGGTTTCAGGATTATCGGTAAGGCGAAACCTAGTCCTCACAGGCATAAAAACTGTTTTGCGAGTAGTTGCCCAGTGACCTCGTTTTTTAGGAGAGCTTTATTTTAGTTTGAAGATTTTGTAAGTTATCCTCTTTCATTCTGATGTTCCCTTATGCAACCTCAATAATCTTCCAGTCGTGTCCATTGTCATGCCAGTTCGCATAAGCGCAGTCTTTTTCAATGGAACAATCATACTTATCATTCGGATCAAGATCCCCGTCAATAACAATTTCGTTGAAGTCCATTTCCATCATCTGTCTTGCCTGTTTAAAGCTCTCAAAGAAATGAGTTTCTATTTCACGGTCGCAGACATGAATTAGAAGATATTTACCTTTACTCTCGCCTACCAAGTTCCAGTTTTCTAATGTGTCGATAATTTTCTGCTTAAGTTCCTTTAGGTCAGTATCCTTACTCTTATCTGTAAGTTCAGCCTTGTTAGCAAGCATTATTCCCCACAGAGCAGTAATTACATTGTCTGCAAGCTTTTCTGCTTCTTCACTGTTCATGGTGGTAGGACAGGCAATAAATTTCTTTAGGGTTGGTCTGAATGACTCAGCTAGAAGTTCATAGTTAGTGCCGTAGATCTGAGCCAGTCCCTCTGGATCTTCACCATCAGCGATTGCCTCATCACGTTCAAAGTTTTCTGTCAGAACAATGCTGTTGTTATCAAGATAGTCCTCGCACTCATCAATAATCTGACCAACTAATTCAGGCAGATCATTTTCAGTTAAAGACGCTGAAGCTTTTTTTAAATTACTTAAATCAATGTTGTTTTCATAAGCTAATAAATGACTGAACTCTACTTCAGTGTTCTCATCAGCTTCCTGTGTAATAGCACCATCTTCTCTAATCTGTAATACTTCCCAGTAATCAAGAGTATTCAGAAAGTTATAGATTGCTTCTACATCTGAGTAGCTTCTAACCCACTTAACATCATCAAAGGTAATCAGACTTAGGTTTTCTTCATTCTTTGAATGTATTTCACCTGTAAAGTCCTTAGTTGAAGCCCAGCCGTCTGTAACAGCTTTACCGAACAGAGCATTGAATTTGTCGCTATCGGCAGTCTTGAGGCTGTCTAAGTCGTTCTTTCGTAGTAAAACATAAACTGTACTTCTTTCCATTTTGATAGTCCTCTTTAATAACTTTCTTAATATGTTTTTATTATACTACATAGTGTAGTAAAAGCAATAATAGTTAAAATATTTTTACTAAATAGTTTTATATAAAAAATAAAATACTAAGTGAAGTTATAAGAAAATACAGTACAGATAATGTAAATAAAGGGATAGGATTTTACTGGCTGATATAGAGATTTTTGGAGTTGTCGTTGCTCAACAGTGGTCTTTGTGCAAAAGACCACTTTTTAAGATTTGATGTATAAAACTGGCACTGGGGTTAATCAATATCTCTAGCTTTCTGAAAAATATCAGCAAAAATTTGAATATTGTTGTTTTGATTAGATATAGAGGTTTCATTGACTCCTTGCAGGTTCTTTAACGTTTTTTTTAGCTTCTCGTCATAGAGGCTAGTTTGGAGTCTTTCATATTCTTCATCTGAAATTGTGCTTAATTTAGAAGAGCAGTAGAGTTCAATTCCTTCACGGATCTTTCGAGTTTTTTTCAAGGACACACCTCTACTATCACTCGCATCAGGTATTGAGGTGATGATATTTTGAACTGTCATTAGCTGTTTATTGTTCAGCTTTTCCATTTCTTCAAGGACATCAGGACTGTATTTGTTCAGCAAATAATAAGAATATTCAGTCTTAGACAGGATTGTTTTTTCATACCCATCTTCAGTGAAGAACACATCTAATGAACATACTGGGGTTGCAAGTGAAAGAGCAGACAGCAATATACCTGTAATAGTTAATTTCGGATGTCTGTCTGAAGGATGTTTATTCGCAGGATAAGCCTCATCAGGTTTAGCTAATACAGCTTTACGGATAAAATAAACATTCGGAAGTATGATCAGAACCGCAGTTATCAACATCGACCAAAGTGACAAATTTGAAAATCTGTACTCATAGCCAATAAAGATTGTTAGAGCAGGAACTGTTATTACCAGATAAAACCACATTAAGAAAAAAGCTTTATCTGATTTTGACATTTTTACATATTCTTTGGTCATCATTTTTACTCCTGACAGTTGATAATCTTGTACCTTTTATGAATTGCTTTCTGTTATATCCCTGTCAAATACTTCAATAAGAGCATAGCTACAGACATTATGACAATGCCTGTTAAAACCAACCCCCAGAGAAAAATCCTGAGTTTTTTATCAGAGAAGAAATATGTCCCCATGATGAATAAGCTTGTAAAAATGATTACAACGTATATAAATGGATTACATGACTTAACTACCTTCATTGGCATAAGAGGGAAAGGGACAGCTCTTGATAAATGCTCTGCTGTACTCATAGTATCACTTGAAAAAAGCTGAGTATAATGTCTTATACAGAAAATCATCATGACGCTAAGAACAATAACAGCAATGAAGAAAAATATATTGTTTCTTTTTAACACGTTCATTTAATTGTCCTCCTTTCCTTGCAAAATCATGTAGAAAAAAATTCCTAAGATACAAATCCAGCCTATTATCTCTGCGCCTAAAAATCCGTCATAGTGAAATGCAGGATTATTTGCAAAATATCTGAAATAGCAACCCACAGCGACTAAGAGAATAAAAACTAATAGCTTCATAATAATGCTCCCTATTTCCCACCAATATTAAGAAGCGGCACTGAATTTCCCAGCGAAGTCGTTGGCAGCTTGCCATCCCATTTCTCTGCTACTGTCAGATCAATAAGTTCACGATTAGCTTTTAATGCCTCTGCTTTCACTTTGATAGCTTCCGCTTCTGCTTTTGCCTGTACAGAAATCTCATAGGCTTTAGCATCAGCTCGTAGCTTTACAGCCTTGTTATCTGCTTCAGCCTGTGCAACTTTCTGCTGCGCTGATATTTCTACCATACGAAGCTCGTTTTTTGCTTTCTCAACTTCCTGTTTCTTCTGGGCTGTCAGCTCAATAGTTTGTTCAAAGGTCTTTGAAAAATCAACATTCTCAATCTGAACCGACACTACATTAATCGGGTATTTTTTCAACTGCTCTTTGAGTGCACGATCAAGTGATTCATCAAGCCGTGCTCTTTCTTGGATTATAGTTGTTGATGTGAACTGCCCAAAAACAACTTTTGATGTCTGCTGTACAAGAGGTGCGACAACAGTGTAAAAGACTGAATTTCTGCTCTCGTCAGAACCGAAGAGCTTGTAAGCTTCCTTAATCCTGTTCGGATCATAAGCCCATGTAACAGACAATCTGTATGAAGTTATAATCTGATTATCGTTTGAATAGGCACTAAGATTTTCCTGATTAGAATCAGTGTCATCATCTGCTAATCTACCAAAAGTTGTCTTTTGCATTCTCACGTTGTAACGTGTTACCTTATCAACGATGGGCATTTTAACGTGGATACCAGGATCCCATGTATCTGTTATAGTTCCCAGCCGTGTAACAACTGCTCTCTCGCCCTCATCAATTACATATAGATTTGACAGAACGGCTAGTCCCACAATTGCAGTAATTCCAGCAATTGCGATTTTTCCTTTTGCAAGGGAAACATCAATCTTTAAATCATATCCATTTTTTGTCATTACTTATCTCCTGGAGATCTAAAATTTCCTTCTAATTGTCTAAGTGATAAAACTTTATTTTTTTACTATTCCTCTTAGAATAAATTGCCCTGTTACTGGATGATATGGTTTATTTGAAAAAATATAGCTGATTTCAAATGGGATATTCTGTTCAGTTAAAATCTGACAATTTTTTTCTAATTTTTCTTTATATTCTGTAGATAAAGTATCTACGTTTTTAGGAAAATCTTGGTTGAATTTCTCTTTATCAACCCAGATAGCTTCAGGATTAACTGTGAGTTTATAACCTATACAGGTATAGTTAGTATAATCAGCATGATCCTCGATTTCAAAATCAGTAAACTGACTCAGTTTGTCCTGAAAATTAATAAGATCTCTTGCTTGCGATGTAATATATAGAACCAAAGCGATTATAGGAACCGAAATTGATATTATTAACGCAAAACAAATGAATTTATAATTTTCCTTGAGGTAATCTACTATGTTCATTTTTTTCTCCTGTTGTGTTATCAATCATTAAATAATTTAGCTCCCTGAGCCTCACTCATTTAAGGGAAATAATTGAAACAGTTATCGTGAATAAGATTTATTTTAGACATTCTTCCTCTTAAAAAATTTCTTTTTCATAGATAGGATCATCTTTTATTCTTTCTAGGACTTCTTCTGCCTGTGTATTTAGTTCTTCTACACTTCCATATTTTTTTATTGTTTTTTTTGTTTCATAAATATGAAAAACAATCCACACAGGATAAAGAATCAGCCCACTCGATAATCTAAAAAAAGGGGCTAAAAGTAAATAAACAAAACGTGTTATAAATTCATTTAAAACTTCAAAATACTTTTTAAAAGTAAATTCATCCCTTAAAGAATAATAATGATATTTGCAGTAATCCTTATGTGAGGCTGTTGCTTTACTGACATCGCAATAAAAACCTCTTCTTAATAAATTAGTTGTTAAAATTTTCATTTAATTCATTCTCCATCCCTTGAAAATCCCTGTAGCTCTTGCAATACTCATATACTTTTTTAATCTCGTTGAGGTTAAGTTTTTCCTGTTCCAAATCAGTACAGTCATTTATTATCAGTGCCTTTGCTGCAGACTCACAGTTTTTCATGGGAACTCTCCTTGACCAGTATGCTTAATAAAGAACTCTGTCGTTTCCAAAATTGTCAGAACGGTCTAGCTGGAGCAGGAATTTCTGAACCTCAGTCTGCTTCTCCTTACAGGCTTCATACATCAGCTTTCCATAGTCAAAATATGAAGGTACTACCAGAGCGTCAGTGGTATTCCCATACATGAAGCGACCGCTGTAATTCTTGAGTACGCTTACTCCTTCAGCAAAGTTATTGATAAACTCAACGGCTTTTTTGGATAGTTTCATCTTCTTATCTCCCTTTAGGCAAATAAACTCACGATACTCTTCTTCAGTTCCGCCTTTTCCTCAACGGACACCTCACGACTAGGAGAGCTGTTCAGCATTACATTGTCAAAGGCATCTATAGCCAGTTCACTAAATTCTGAAGAAACGTCAGTTCCGTCAATTCGCATATCAAACAGTTCAGCTAGATTTCTAACTCCATTGTTCAGTCGCTCATTCAGACATTCAAGAAATTCATCATAGAAGTCAGCGTTCTCTTTAGGCTTACTCTTTGGCTTCAGAGGGTTCTTTCTGAAAGAGATCTTCTTTTCACAGACGAAATCATTTACCTTGACTACAACTTCATAGATCAAATCTTCATCAATGTGTGCCGGTGTTAATAGACTGATACTGCTCATCGGTTAATCCTTATTACATAATCTTCCTTTGACTTAGCTTCTTTCATAACTATTCCTCGTCCTCGCAATCGTCATTGTAACTATCATCTTCATAGACATATTCCTTACCATCGTTAATGTTGTAATACACACTCTCACACTGTTCTTTAATCTGACCTAAAGTAGTATCCGAGTCCTCAAAACCACTGAAAGCGTAAGCAATTTTTTCCAGAATTTCACCAAGATTTTCTTTGTAGTCTTTGAGCAGTTCTTCTTTAGTCATATTCATAGTAGTGTCCTCTTAGTTAGTGTGTAGTGTTATGTTTATGTAAGTTAATCCTTAAAAAGTGCGCTAGAGTCGAAGAAAACAAAATACTGTTCATCAACTTCTCTTAATGAAGTCCAGTGAAAAGCAGAGCGACTTATGCCAGACAGATAATCTTCATCACCCAACAGCTGACGGGCTTCTTTATGGGAGATTTTTCTGTTGGGAACTTTTTTTTGGCGATGAGAAAGAGTTAGTTTTGTCTTTCTTCCCATAGCTTCCTGAATTTGTCTGAAATCACTCTCCGGGTAGCCCCAGCTCTTTAATAGTTTCATATCATCAGCACTTAACTTCATTTTTCTTCTCCTCTTAAACCAACTGCTCTCTAATCTGTGTCACTGTACCTTTCAGTGATTCCATGCTTTCCTCAAGGTACTCCTTGAAGTATTCAGTCATCGCTTCTTTGTTATCGCAGTTATTCAGGCGGTCAAAATCTTCCCTGATTTTCTTTTCCAACTGCTCGGTGTAGTCTTTAATGTAAGATACTGAACTCATATAAGAGAAATCTGTAACCTTGTTCATTTCCGTGATCTCCTATTTTTCAATGCGATGACATATAACTGCACAGCGATGTATCAGTCGGTTTGCTCTCTTTTGATAACAAGTCCTAACAGAAGGCATTTCCTCGACTTTCTCCTGATAGAAGTTATGCTCCATGAGGTTTATAAGCTTCTGTTCTAGTTCATAAACAAAGTTCTTCTGAAGCTCGCTGTAGCCCCATAAGTCCATACGGTAAAAAGGTCGCTGATAGTCAGAAGTCATTGAAGTAAAGATATAGTCAATCTGCTTCTCATACTGCTCTGTTTTCTGTTTCATCTGTACGTCCTTTATTGTATTTTCTTTATATGTTTTTATTATACTACATGAAGTAGTATTTACAAGTTATTTTTTAAAATATTTCTAAATTATTTTAGTATTTATTTATGAAGTTAAATTCATGTAGTATTAAATTTTATTGTACGATAAAATGTGCTGATGAATAAAGGTAAGGTTTAATCAGCGGAACATAAAAAAGAAAACCCCTGATTTTTTCAGAGGTTTTGTGATAGATAGGAATAATAAAAGTTTTTTTTGACTGTATTCGGTTGATTTATAAGCTATTTAAAAACATCACCCCCGTAAGTAACACTCCTTAAAAAACAAGTAACGTTATAATAAATCCGCACCAAAGATAACACATACCTTAGAGTAGAACTTTTATTCATTTTCGTCTGGTGCATTGTTTTAAATGAGTCTTTATTCTTTACTCGAAGTTCTACTCTTTTTTTTCTGTTTGGATTCTAATCAGAACTGCCGGATGTAAGTATTACCTTACCACTGCTACGCTCCTGCACTTTCAGAATTGCCCAGTCTCCGAGGCTGTGATCAACTTTAAACTCCAGCTCTGAAGATTTGTATTCGGTTTCAAAGTTTGCTGATATATGTTCAATAGGGCCATATACTTTATTTGTGTTTTCCTCAATTAACTTCCTGAACTTTGCGTCTTTCTCAACGACACAGAAAAGCCCTGCGTCAGCCATAAAGTAAGATGATTTTATGTTTACCTTTTTTGACTTTGCCTCAATAGAATTTTCCCAGTCACCGTAATCGGTACTGTCTAGCATAGGTATATTTAGTCCGGTCAGTTCACACAGGAATATTCTCCCCCCTTCTACATCCACCTCGCTTTTAGTATGGAACTCCTTAAACATGATGTCACAAAACTTCTTCCAGTCATCATCTGAAATAAGATTGTCTATGTGACTTGCTAGATAGCATGGATCAGTTACAAGATATTCTGTCATTATTTAGTCCTCTTTTTTATGCACAATATTTAGATAAAACGGTTCTTGATACCTTCAGTTTGCTTGGACTAATAGGTGAATTAAAGTATGTTCTGTTAATGCTCTTACAGCGAGATAGAGCCACGTACAACTGACCACAGGCAAAGATATTCTGTATATCCAGGTTAACCGCATCGTAGGTTTGTCCCTGTGATTTATGAATAGTTATGGCATAACCAAGCTTCAGCGGAATCTGCTCGTATGAAGCAATCTCGGTTGGCTGTGCAATATTCTTTCCACTCTGTTCATCAAGCACCAGTGAATACTCATTGATATGCCACTTGTGAGGAGTAATCTCAGCTCTCTCACCGCTGTCCAGTTCGACAAGTACGCCCTCTTTTGTGAAAGCAATTACATAGGCAAATGAGCCGTTTGAGTATTTTTCCAACGGATCATTGACCAGAAGCATCACTCTGGCACCAATCTTCAGCTCCAGCATCTCATCACATACCATATCTGAAGGCTTGATACTTGAAACATCACCTGACTTCTTCATAAAGAAAGTCTTTGTTTCTCCATCAATTTCCTTAAGCTTTTCATAATTGATGTCATCTGCTTTACTGTTGGTACAGCACAGATAGATAGCTTTCGGATCAATCTCTAACTTACGGTTCTGATTTAGAAAACCAATTCCCTGTCCATTGTTGACTCGGATCATATTCAGAGCGTTTGCAAATTCTACATCCGCCTGTCTTATCACCTGTTTAAGCTCTACGGTCTTGATCTTGAGATATTTCCATGCCCCTGTTTCAAAAGCCCAGCCCTCTGCATTGTTAGCCCAAAGCTCATTCCATGCCTTCTTCTCTTTGGTAGTAATCACCGGTGGAAGCTGAAAGAAATCTCCTACAGCGATAATCTGAA